>JGI24712J26585_10001155_pt1 | contig 22669 bp, 22 predicted proteins | sample BioPla3DNA2_FD_26585 | JGI IMG/M metagenome (IMG submission 26585)
TATATTAACAATGTTGTCGATAAGATTATTAGAGAGGTGAACAGCATGAGTGATGTGAATGAATTATTAGAGGAAGCTATTAAGGAGACCTCAAATTTGGAGGAGGGGGAAGTATTTCTAGTTAAAGATCTTTTTAAAGGTTATCTTTGGAATAGGATTCCAAGAAAAGATAGGTTATTGCTAGGAACTCTATTCCTTAATCAGATAAATAAAATGGATGGTAAAGAAATAAAAGCTATTGAGAAAACAGCATCAAATCAACAGAAGTATTTGAAGGTTTAGCCTAATGGTTTACAGAGAGTTTTTAAATTTTAAGTGTGATAAATATTTTGTTTATATAGGAGGGTGAGAGGATGTTTTTAATAGACAAAGAAAAAAATGAAGCCATATCTATAAGTAAAAAGACTTTCCAAGAGTTAGAATTTAAGGAACGTCAGCATCTACAAGAATGGATAAGTAAAAATACAGATATTCTTGGGGAGAGACTTCTTATAATACAAAAAGAATTCAGTGGTTTTGATGATACCAAAGAAAGGCTGGATCTATTAGCTATTGATGAAAATGGCAATCTTGTGATTATTGAAAACAAATTAGATGATAGTGGTAGGGATGTCGTTTGGCAGGCCCTTAAGTATGCATCCTACTGCTCAAGCCTTACCAAGAGTGATATCAGAGATATTTTTCAAGAGTATTTAAATACTTGGGGTGTAGAGGCTAATGCTGAAAAACTAATATGTGAATTTCTGGAGATAGAAGATTTTTCTGAGGTTGAGCTCAATAGTGATGATCAACGAATAATACTTATAGCAGCTAATTTTAGAAAAGAAGTAACATCAACGGCTATGTGGCTCTTGGAGCATAATATAAAAATAAAATGTATAAAAGTTACACCATATGAATTGGAAGGGAAAGTTTTATTAGATACTGAACAGATTATTCCTATTATAGATGCTGAGGATTATTTAATTAAAATAGCAAATAAGAAGCAGGAAGAGTTAGTAAGTCGAGAGAAAAAACAGACTAGATATGCAGTAAGGCTTAAATTTTGGGCAGAACTTCTCCAAACCATGAATGAAAGGTCGGATCTGTTTAAGAATGTGAGCCCATCAAAAGACAATTGGTTAGGATGTGGAAGTGGTTACTCTGGAATCTCATACAGTTTTGTTATTACTAATAATTTTGCAAGGATAGAGCTTTGGATAATAGGCAGAAGTAAAGAAGAAAACAAAGCAATCTTTGATGATATTCTTTTGAAAAAAGAAAAAATAGAGTCTTCTTTTGGAGATCAACTAGATTGGCAAAGACGTGATGATGGAAAAGGCAGTAGAATAGCTTACTGGTTAAGGGACGTTAATGTGTTTAATGAAGAGGACTGGCCAGAGATGATTGAGTTTTTAACAACAAATATGATTAAATTTGAAAACTCTATAAAAAATGTACTTAGAGATGTTATAAGAAATAATCATTAGGGGGATTTAGATGGCTATAAATTATAAGATATGTCCTTATTGTAATTCTAAAGATGTTGTAAAAATAGTATATGGCTACCCTAGTGGGGATATGATTATGCAGGAAGCTGCAGGTAAAGTTAAATTAGGGGGATGCCTGATTGATATAGAATATAGTCCAGAATACCATTGTAATAATTGTGAAAATCAGTGGGATAAAGAAGAAGCTATAGAACATGCATATGGTGAAATAAAGGGTTTAAATTTTTCTCATGGTGGCTACTTTCAAGGCTTTCAAGAATTAAAGATAGATTTCAAATTAAAAAGAATTGAGTATAATCACTCCCTAGAAGATAGAGGCACTTTAATAAAAGATACTAGTAAAGCGGATTTGTTTGAATTCATAGAAACTCTTAAAAACATTGATTTTCTCAATTGGAGAAGTAAGTATGTAGACCCAGATGTTTTAGATGGGAGCGGTTGGGATATTGAAATTGTAAGAGATGGACGAAATTTGAAGAAGCACGGTTTAAATTCTTACCCAGATAGTTGGGAAGACTTTTTGATAGCCTTGGAAAGATTAAGTGGAATGGAGATTAGATGATATGTAAATTTCAATTTGTGAATTGGAGGCATAAAATGAATTTAATTGAAGAGATATATTCCTTAATTTTTAATGTCTCAAGTATATTGGGGAAACCAATAAAGAAAGAAAAAATAGAGATAATAAATCGTGGTAAGCCCCATAACCCAGAATCCCTTCCAGCTGGGAAGATGGGTGTCTATATGTTTTTATATAATGGATCTTTTTTAAAGATAGGTAAAGCTGGACCACGAAGCAATGCACGCTTTTTAAGCCAACACTATAATCCTAAATCAGCAAAGAGTACTTTAGCTGCTTCTATTTTATCAGATAGCACAAATCCCTATGAGGGAGTAGGAGAAGAAAATGTTGGTGATTGGATTAAGGAAAACTGTACAAGAATAGATATTTTGTTAGATGTGACTTTAGGGATATTTACCTTAGAGTTAATTGAAGCTGCATTACATTATAAATATGAACCCGTATATGAAGGATTTCTTAATCAAAGGTAGGAGGTTAGATGGCGAGATGGATAGGAGAGCAATCTATGTATTAAAAATTACTAATAGCTATGATTTTACTAGTATAGCTATGGATGTACATATGCATCAAGGCCATATAAGATATTATGACACCAATAGAGGCCATGAAATAGAAGGAGAAATTATATTTGAAGATGAAAAAGGTTTTAAATTTTTATCAGAGGGTTTTGATCCAGGAGTATGGGAATTTAAAATATTAACTATAGAATACTTTAAAGAGCAATTTTATAAAAACGTGGTAAATGGTTCTATTATAGCAGAAAAGATACATACGACAGATGATTTGCATTTTTGGTATCGTAGGGAATTTGGAGTTTAAAGTCACTAGATTAACCTATTCCCACATACTGACTTTCAAAAGACGGGCTATGACTTATTCCCCATTACCAATATAGTGGGAGAATGTAAAAATACAGTGGAAAAGCTATCAGACATCAATCCACCCCGCTCGTTGCATTTGGAACAATTGAAACTTTGGAATTGAAAATAGCTAATAATGAGTTTTGGAAACATGTTGATTTACTTTCAAAATCACTTGTTTATTTTGGTCTTAAAAGAAATGATGTTTTAGTTATTTCTGGTAAACATTTGATTTAAAGCTATGCTGCTATGTATGCTGCTAATAGACTTGGCGTAGGTGTATCACCCATTAATCCTCAAGCAACAATACTTGAAACAGCATATCGTATTAATCTTTTAGGAGCAAAAATATTTATTGGATATAATCTTACTCAAGAAAATATTACTTTTTTAAAAAAGGAATGTACTACTTTAAAAGAAATAGTTAATATTTCTGTTGATAATAGAAAAATTCTTTGGAATCCAAAAACTCCAGAACAAAAACAAGAGGATGAAAAAACTTGGTCTTATGATAGATTTGTTCAAATGTCAAGATATCAAATTGGTAAAATAATAACGTGTAATGATGGTGATGCTATAGCTTTTTATTTAATTACAAGTGGTACTACTGGAAAGCCTAAAATTCCTATCACTAGAAATAACGAAATTATTGCGGCATCTTTTTCTATGGGTGCTGGAACTGGAATACCAATCAAAAATAATGGTAAGAGTATGATTTTAGTTTCCTTTGATCATTCATATGGTACTATCATGGCAATTATGTCTACTATGGCTAGAAAAAACATTTTACTTACTACAGAAATAAATAATCAAAATTTAGCTGAATATATTAAAAGAAAGCCAACAGCAACATTCTGGGCACCACATCTTTATCATATGCTTTGTAGGAATAAGGAAGTATCTGAAATGGATTTAAGTTTTTTTGAGATGTTGGTTTCTGGGGGAACTCCTTATGCTGTTGGAGCAAAAGAGGAAACATATAATTTTGTAAAAGAACGAGGAGCAGATGTTTTCCCATCTGATGGTTCAGGTGCTGGAGAATTAGCTGCTACTTTATCTGCATCTGTAGGACAGCCACTTAAATCTGATACCGTGGGAAGGGTTTTACCTGGAATAGGTGTTGTAATAATTGATCCAGTTACCGGCAAAGTATTAAAAAATGGTGAAAAGGGTCTTATTATAGTGTTTGGTGATAATGTTTCTCGTGGAGGATATTTTGGCGATTCAAAAAGTACCGAAGAATTATTTTATACAGATGAATATGGTAATCGTGGTTTTAATACTAATACTTTTGGATCGCTTGATGAAGAACACTATCTTAAAATGTATGGTAAGAAAGAAAGGGATTTTCAGACACTTTGGGATGGGGTTTTTCAAAAATGTGATAATGTTGTAATAGAAGAGTTTGTTTTTGAACTAAAAGATATAGTAGATCAATGTGCTGTAGTTTCCCGTGAAGATAGTGAACGAATAAATGTTCCAGTGCTTTTTGTAGTATTAAAAGAAGGTATAAATGAATCAGAAGAGTTAAAGGAGCAATTACTTTTAATGTGTTCTCAAGAGATAATGATTGAAAGAGATGATCAGATTGTAAGAAAACAACTTAGACCATATGAAGTTCCTAATGATGTAATTTTTCTAAAAAAGATGCCTGTTACTAGTTTATTTAAAACAGATTACAAAAAACTTGAGGAAATGGCAACCCAAAGACAAGCACAAAGAGTTCATACTAAGAAATCATAAAGGACCTATTAAGAAAATATTTAAAGTCAATGCATTAGTCTTTTTAATGGTGCTATGATATAATACCTTTGAGGTTTTAAATGAGAAAAAATAATATTAAAATTATAGATTTACATGATGAAGAAATAGGTTATACTAATTTAAATAATGCTAATAAGTTATTAAAAAATAATAAGGGATATTTTTCAGATAAAGAAACTTTTTATCTTAAAAATATACCAAAAAGAAAAGGGAAAAGTTTTAAAGAATTTCTTCCAAAAATAAACATTCCTAAATACACTTTATCTGAAGAATTAATTAATGCTATATCTCATGGAATAGGTGTTGTTTTTTCAATTGTATTACTTGTATTATGCATAATAAAATCTAAAGATGTGTATGCTATTGTATCAAGTTGTATATATGGGACAACATCAATAATCTTATATCTTAATTCTTGTTTATATCATTCTTTAAAAGTAAATAAGGCCAAAAAAGTATATCGAATTATAGATCACTGTAGTATATATTTACTTATCGCAGGAACATATACACCATATGCTTTAGTTGCACTTAGGCCTTTTAATCCTATTATGGGGTGGTCTTTATTTATGGTTATATGGTTATGTGCTATTATTGGTTTAATTATAACAGCAATAGATATGATTAAATATAAAGTTTTAAGTATGATTTTATATTTAGTTATGGGATGGATGGTAATTTTTAATTTTAAAGGAGTAATCCAAGCCTTAAATCCCATGGCATTAAAATTAATGCTTGCAGCGGGTATTATTTATACTGTGGGAACAATATTTTATGGTTTTGGCAAGAAAGTAAAATACATGCATGGAATATTTCATTTATTTGTTTTAACAGCTTCTTTTTTGTTTTTCTTCAGTATATATTTATATGTTTTGTAAATTATATCTTGTCAAAGATATGTTTTTCCAATATAATATACTATCGAAAGGAAACACATTGATAAATTAATGAAAGATAAATGGTATAATTGTGGAAAAAAGGTGAAGTTAATATGAAAGTAACAGATAAAAAATATTATTATTTAGTTAGAGAGGAGCTTGCTGTAGCTAAAGATTTAGTAAATGCCACTAAAAGTTTAAATCCAAATGTTGAAATAAAAATAAGATGGATTGATAAGGAAAGTGGCCCAGAAGAGATTACAATTATTTCTTCAGAGGTAATAGAAAAAGTATTTACCCCAGATGGTTATTATAAAAACATCTATAAGAGTATATTTCCTATTCCCGAAGAAAAACATTTAGAGGTTTATTCTCAATATTTTGATAATAATCTTTATTTAACAGATATTGCTGAATTTACAAATACTATAAAAAGATATAACGGTTTTAATGTGTTTAAGATGCTTGATCCGAATATGTCAGGTGATTGGAGTAAGTTTAGTACTAAAATACCAATGCCTGATTTGTGTTTGCCAGAAGATCAAAAAATCGTTTATGATGAGAAGGGGCGTTTAGCTATTTTAAAAGAACCAATTAAAGATTATGAACCAATTTCAAATAATCATGGTATATTTATAAAAAATACTAATCCATATTGTTTTGATTCTAAGTACTTTGATATGTTACAAAAGATAAATAATGTTAATAGTCTTTTAGAAGAAAAACAATATAATATTATCTCAGTAGGAAAGTCATTAAAAAAAGAACATGTATTAAAGAAAGCTTCTGCAATTACTGCGGGAATATCACTTATTGGCTTTTTAAGCCTTTTTCTAGTATCGTATAAAGAATATCTTCAAACATCAGCGGCATCAAACGATTATATTCTACCAACACTAATTTCTTTAACTTTATTAACATTATCATTAATAGATTATTGTAATGGACTTTCGGAAATTAGAGAAAAGCAAGAAGAATTAAGAGAATTGAACAGTGTGTATGAAGAATTAAAGATATTAGAAAAAGCTACTGGTCGTGTTAGAAAAAGTGGTATATAAGTTATATTTGCAATTTAGTAATATCTATAATATAATTATTAAGAAGTTTTAACTTAGTTTGGATTTTTCCTTGATTCCTTACTCAGTTTAAACGGATTTATTATATAAATAAAGGAGGATTTAATGGCGATTTCAAAAGAAGAAAAAGCAAAGATTGTAAAAGAATTTGCTAAGAATGAAAAAGATTGTGGTTCTGCTGAAGTTCAAATAGCAATTTTAACAAAAGAAATAAATGAACTTACTAGACATTTAAAAGAACATACTCATGATCATCATTCAAATCGAGGGCTTTTAATTAAAGTTGGTAAAAGAAAAAAACTACTTGAATATTTAAAAAATAATGATGTTAAAAGTTATCGTAATGTAATTAAAAAATTAGATTTAAGAAAATAATAAATAGGCACTTTAAAAATTTTTAGTGTCTTTTTTTGTTAAGAAAGAGGAAATATGAAAAAAGAATTTAAATTAGATTTTTTAGGAAGAAATTTAACTGTAGAAGTTGGTATGCTTGCTAAACAAACAAATGGTTCAGTCCTTGTTAGATATGGTGATACCGTTGTGCTTTCTGTATGTGTTATGGGAAAAACTCCAGTTACTCAAGATTTTTTTCCTTTACAAGTTTTATATCAAGAAAAACTATATTCAGTAGGAAAAATTCCTGGAGGATTTATAAGAAGAGAGGGAAGACCAACCGACGCAGCTACTTTAGCTGCAAGACTAATAGACAGACCTATAAGGCCTATGTTTGATGAAAACTTAAGAAATGAAATTCAAGTTGTAAATACTGTTTTATCAGTTGATCAAGATAATTCACCAGAAATGGCAGCAATGTTAGGTTCTTCTCTTTGTTTAGGAATATCTGAAATACCTTTTGATGGACCAATTGCAGGTGTTATAGTTGGAATGGATGAAAATAATAACTTTATTATAAATCCAACAGCAATAGAAACTGAGATTAGTCCATTATCATTAACTGTTGCTGGGAGTAAGGATGCAATTTGTATGGTAGAAGCAGGTAGCAAGGAAATATCTGAAAAAACTATGCTTGAGGCATTAATGTTTGCTCATGATAATATTAAGATTTTATGTGACTTTCAAGATAATATAATTAAGGAAGTAGGTAAAGAAAAGGTTGTATTAGAACCAGTAACTATTGATGATGAATTGCTAAATGCAGTAAAAGATTATGTGGCAAAAGATATGACAAAAGCTATTCAAATTAAAGGTAAGCTTGAAAAATATACTGCAATAGATGAATTAAAAGCAAATACAGTAAATCATTTTGAAGAAGTTTATGAAGGAAATGAAGATTTTGATCAAATAATTAAAGATGTAAAAAAAGTAGTAGATCAAATTGAAGCTGAAGAAGTAAGAAGACTAATTATTGAAAAGCATATTAGACCTGATGGAAGGAAAATGGATGAAATAAGACCTTTACTAGCAGAAATCGATTTATTACCAAGAACTCATGGCTCGGGATTATTTTCAAGAGGTGAAACCCAAGTTTTAGCAACAACTACTTTAGGTCCATTATCTGATCATCAAATCCTAGATGGACTTGGTATCGAAGATACTAAAAGGTTTATGCTTCATTATAATTTTCCTAATTTTTCAGTAGGAGAAACAGGAAGATATGGTTCTCCAGGAAGAAGAGAAATAGGACATGGTGCTTTAGGTGAAAGAGCGTTGTTATCTGTTATTCCATCTGAAGAGGAATTCCCATATACAATTAGGGTTGTATCCGAAGTTCTTGAATCAAATGGTTCATCATCTCAAGCAACAATCTGTTCGGGATGTTTATCACTTATGGCAGCAGGTGTTCCAATTAAAGCTCCAGTTGCAGGTATTGCTATGGGATTGATGTCTGATGGTAAAAAACATACTATTTTAACTGATATTCAAGGACTTGAAGATCATATGGGTGATATGGATTTTAAAGTGGCAGGAACTCGTGAAGGTATTACAGCTCTTCAAATGGATATTAAAATTAAAGGGGTTACAAAAGCTATTTTAAAAGAAGCTTTAGCTCAAGCAAAAAAAGCAAGAATGGAAATTCTTGATGTTATGGAAAGTGCAATAAAAGTCCCAAGAACTGAACTTTCAAAATATGCACCAAAAGTTGAAATATTTACAATTAATCCTGATAAGATTAAAGATGTAATTGGTAAGGGTGGCGAGATGATAACTAAGATTATTTTAGAATCATCAAATACAAAGTTTGTAAATGATAAAGATTCCTGTCAAATAGATATTGACGATGATGGTAAAGTAATTATTTATCATATGGATAAAGATGTAATTGATAAAGCAAGTCAAATGATTCAAGATATTACAAGAGAAGTAGAAGAAAATGTTGTATATACTGGTAAAGTTGTTAAAGTAGAAGATTTTGGTTGTTTTGTAGAACTTTGGCCTGGCGTCGAAGGACTTGTTCACGTATCACAACTTGATTATAAAAGAGTCGAAAAACCTTCTGATATGGTTAAGGTAGGAGATGAAATATTAGTAAAATCTCTAGGTTATGATAATAAAGGCAGATTAAATCTATCAAGAAAAGAAGCTCTTCCTAAACCAAAAGATAAGCCTAAAAAAGAAGAATTTAAAAAGGATAAGAAATCATAACTTATCCTTTTATTTTGTCTATTAATTCTAAATATTCATTCTTTATTTTTTCCAACTCTTCTTTATTTTGTTTTTCAAATCTAACTGTTAGGTTAGGCCCGGTATTACTTTTTCTAATAAGTATAAAACCATCGGGGAAATCAACTCTAATACCATCGATATCGTTATATTTTATCTTCTTATTATCTAAATATAATTTAACTTTATTTACAACATCATCTTTTTTATTATCTGCAACAGGTATTTTAATTTCTGGAGTATTATAATATTTAGGCATTTTATCAACTTCTTTTGCTATCGATATGTTCTCTTTTGATAAAAGTTCTATAATTCTTAAACCAGCATATATTCCATCATCAAATCCTGGCCATTTATCTAAAAACCAAAGATGTCCTGAAAATTCGCCTCCAAAATCTAGTTTTAATTCATGGATTCTTTTATTCATATATGAATTTCCTGTTCGATATATTTCTAAAGGTAAATTTAATTTTTTAGTTTCATCAATTAAAGCTTTAGAACATTTAACATCCATAATTGCTTTTCTGACTTTAAAGTTTTTATGTAAATATTTATATAAAATAATCATAACTTTATCTGCAGGTACAAACAATCCATTTTCATCAACAACACCAACACGATCAGCATCCCCATCAATACCAATACCAAGATCATAACCAAGTGATTTAACTGTATTTCCAAGTTCAATCATATTTTCTGGTTCACAAGGATCAGGATGATGATTTGGAAAAGAACCATCAGATATTTCGTTAATTAATTTATATTCAATATTTGAAAATAAGTCTAATACTTTTTTTATAATAATTGATCCAGTGCCATTTCCAGTATCTACAACAACTTTTATTTTTTGATTTCCTAAATGAATACTGTTTTTTATTAAATTCAAATAATATTCTTCAGAAGATATTTTTTTATAACTTCCAATACCCTTTTTGAAATTACCTTTTAAAGTGAAATCTTTAAAATCAGTAATCATTTTTCCATAGGCATTACCAATTATATCAAATGATATCTTAAAACCATTATATTCTTTAGGATTATGCGAGGCAGTTATCATAATACCATTTTGAATATTTAAATGTTTTTTCATAGCATAATACATTGGAGTTGTACATAATCCTAAATCAGTTATATTAGCTCCACATTCAAGTAAACCCTTAACAAGATTATTGCTAATATTATTTGATGAAAGTCTATTATCATGACCAATAATTACCTTTTTATCACTAATATAACTTGCAAAAGCTTTCCCAATAATATAACTTGTTGTATCATTTATATCTTTGGGAACAATCCCTCTTATATCATATTCTCTAAAAATTTCTTCATTCATAATTATCACCACTTTAATCTTATCAAATAATTTGTATTTTTAAAATGGATATTGAAGAGTATATTTAAAAATGTTATTATTACTATAGGTGGTAGTATGAAAAAGTATAAAACATTATCATTTGCAGTGTTAGTAGTAGGCATAATTTCAATAAGCCTGCTACTTTATAATATTTCACACTCATATTTTATAGATAAAAGAATAACTCATACCAAAGAAGTAATAACAACTGGAGATTTAACTTCAACATTAAGTATAACAGGGCTTAATCTAGGTGGTATGGAACCAATGAGTGATGAAGATGGTATGGCCCAAACTAATTATGCAACAATAACATTAACTAAAAACAATGTATATAAAGTATTTTATAAAATATTAATAGGTTATGATTATGAAAATGTTGCAGATTTAGAAACATTATTACCATTAGAATATATTCATGTAGCTCTATATCCAATAGAAGGAGGAGTTCCATCATCAACACCACTAGCAGGTCCTTTAGAAATAACAGAACTTATTGTTGAAGAAATAGATCCAACTAATGTATATTCTGCTAAATATTTTTTAGCGTTTGATACATTTGAATTAGAAACTAATAATCAAACTAAATCATATGCAATAAAAATGTGGTTAAAAGAAGAAATACCAGAGTCATATGATGGCAAGATAATCAATTTAGATATAACTTTAAAACAAGAAACCCTTATTTCAAAATCAAAATTTAATTTAAGTGGAATGGTTCATGGTTCATCAGGAAATGATAATATTGTTCTTACATTACTTCAAAATAATAATGTAACAGCAACATCAAGCAGTAATGGATCCTTTAATCTTTCTGGGGTTTATGAAGGAACATATGCAATCAAAACATATGATCCAACACCATCATCTGGTGTTCCAAATACTCATTATCTAACATTTACCATAACTCCTGATTTATATCCTCCGATAGCTGGTGGATGTCATAAGTTGACTGATAATCCTGCAGCTCCAATTGGTTCTTATGCACCAAATTTGGCTTATAATTATGGTTTATCTCCGAATACATTTGATAGAACCGCTTTTGCTAATGATTATAATAATCCTTCTACTGCTGTTAGTAATGCCACATATAGTTTTAATATATCGGGAGAAGATAAATATACGGTTACAACAATTAATGATCTTAGCTTATCATATAATGGCTGGGAAGAAGTAGAGACTCCTGGATCTGGATGCCCATAATAGTTTAAAAATATATGGTGAAGATACTCTTCAAACCTCGGAGATTAATAATTTGTGTTTATCTTTTGGTGGCTTCACACCAAGAAAAGAAGATGGCACGTGTTTTCAAAAATAAAAATTAACTCCTTTTTCTTAATGGATATTGAAGTGTATTTATTAAAATGGTATTATTATAATAGGTGGTAAGATGAAGGAGTATAAAATATGGATATTTACAGTACTAGTAATAGGACTTATTTCATTAAGTGCTCTTCTTTATAATGCTTCTTATTCTTATTTTGCAAGTAAAAAAATAACTCAAACTAAAGAAACAATTACTACAGGCAATTTAACATCAACATTAACAATAACAGGGCTTAATCTTGGAAGTATGGAACCAATGAGTGATACAGATGGAATGGCTCAAACGCAGTATTCAACTATTACTATAAATAAAAACAATATATATAAGGTTTTTTATAAAATATTAATAGGTTATGACTATGAAAATATTGCTGATCTTACGACCTTATTACCATTAGAATATATTCATGTAGCATTATATCCAATGAGTGGTGGAAATCCTTTATCAACACCACTAGCAGGTCCAGTTGAAATAACAGATCTTACAGTAGAGGAGATAGGTGCTTCAAATGTTTATTCAGCAAAATATTTTTTAGCTTTTGATACCTTTGAAGGAACAACAAATAATCAAACTAAATCATATGCTTTAAAAGTATGGTTAGCTGAAGGCACGCCTGTTAAATATCAAAATAAAATAGTTAATATTGATATTACTATAAAACAAGAAACACTAGTAACTAAATCTAAATTTAATTTAAATGGAATGGTTCATGGTTCATCAGGAAATGATAATATTGTTCTTACATTACTTCAAAATAATAATGTAACAGCAACATCAAGCAGTAATGGATCCTTTACTCTTTCTGGGGTTTATGAAGGAACATATGCAATCAAAACTTATGATCCAACACCATCATCTGGTGTTCCAAATACTCATTATCTAACATTTACCATTACTCCTGATTTAGATCCTCCAATAGCTGGTGGATGTCATAAGTTGACTGATAATCTTGCAGCACCTGTTGGTTCTTATGCACCATATTTGGCTTATAATTATGGTTTATCTTCGAATACATTTGATAGAACCGCTTTTGCTAATGATTATAATAATCCTTCTACTGCTGTTAGTAATGCCACACATAGTTTTAATATATCAGGAGAAGATAAATATACGGTTACAACGATTAATAATCTTAGCTTATCATATAATGGCTGGGAAGAGGTTGACATCCCTGGATGCCCATAATAATTTAAAAAGGAGGAAATATGAAGAAAATAAAATCAATCTTAATTATTCTTGGACTATTTCTTAGCATTGTTCCTTTTTTTATTGTTCCTTATCTTGTTTTAAAACTAATATCTTTATTAGTAGGAATTATTATTCTTAGTTTAGGTATTATCATAAATATGAAACATTCATTAATTAGGATAATACTAATTCCTATTATACTAATGTTAGCCTTTTATTTTATTGATATTGGAGTATCAAATCTGTTTAAAAAACCTCCGATTATAGCTATTAAAAATAAAAGTTCAAATAAAGTTGTTAATTACAATGGCATTTTTTATTATGTAGTAACTTGTGATAAAGAATATTATTTTCAAAAGGGAACAAATTATAAATATATGTGTAAAAATGATGATATAAAAGTTACTGATATTAATGAATATCTTGAAAATCCAGAGGAAAGTTATCGCTATACTAAAAATAAATTTATTCATTTAACAGGAAAGATTAACACCATAGTAGGAGATAGTTTATTAAGTTTAAATGCATATAATAAGGATGAAGATAATACATTAAATGGTTATGTAAATTTTGATACAGGTAAGAAGGTGGTTTTAAGTGATATCAAAATTTCTCCGAATGATTTTTATATTTATGACATTATTGAAGTAATTGGATATGTATCAAACTATAAAATTACTGAAGATAGTGAAGAAATTATATTAAATAATTGTAAAATTATAAAAAGTAAGATTTATGATAATTATACCTTAATAGTAAATGAAATAAATACTTATAATAAAGTTTTAGCAAACGATAAAATTTATTATGCGGGTCTTTCTGGAATTTATTATAAATATACTGAAGATAATATTTATTCTATAGATTATTTACTTACTGATAAAAGAGAAACTATTGAGAGTTTAATTCAAAATGAAGAAGAAGCACTTATTCCTGATACTGAAGATATATTATATGAAAAAGAAAAATATAACATAATTTTATGTAAAAATGAAAACATAATTTTTGCTAATAAAAAGATGCCAAATATAGCAAATATATGTGAAGATACAAGTAATAGTTAATAATAGGGAGAAAACAAAGTGGGAGTAAAAAAACATAATAAAAGGAAAAATTATATTGATCCTATATTAATAAGAATGTTTGAGATTTATAAGCCAAATGGAATAGATTGGATGCTTGATAAGGAAACTAAAAAAAACATGTTTACTTTTCATCATATAACCGAAGAAAGATGTGGCGGAAAGAGAATTGTTGAAAATGGAGCAATACTTACAATAGCCTCTCATAATTTTTTAAATTATTTGGATGTAAAGCGACGTGAACTATATGAAGAATTAAATTATTTATTTTATTGCTTAAATATAACAGGAGCTCCTCCCACTGAAGATTATTTTAAAGAAGTTCTTAAAATCAAAGAGAATGCTCTTGCAAGAGTTAGAGGCAAGAAAAAATTTTATTAGTTCATTTTGTTTGACATGATTAATAGTATTTGATAAAATATGTATGCTTTAAGTCATTTCATCCACTCTAAAAAGGTTTTAAAAAAGATTTAATCTTACCTTAAAGGTGTGACTTATAATAATAAAGGAGGAAAGAGAAATGAAAGCTATATTTAAAACTGGTGGAAAACAGTATTGTGTAACCGAAGGCGATAAAATATATATTGAACTTTTAGATAAAGAAGCTAAAGATAAAGTTACTTTTAATGAAGTGTTAATGATTGATGATAAAATTGGTATGCCTTTTATAAAAGGTGCTAGTGTTGAAGCTGAAGTTATAAAAAATGGACGTGGTAAAAAGATTAAAGTTTTCCATTATCGACCTAAGAAAAAGTTTAGAAAAACTCAAGGTCATAGACAACCATATACATTGGTTGAAATTAAGAAAATTAATGGTTAAGTTATGATTAAAGTAATTAAAACAAATAACTTAATTACTATTGTAGGTCATGCTAATAGTAATGTATATGGCAAAGATATTGTATGTGCTAGTGCATCTTCAATTATATATACAACTATTAATGCTATTAAAAGGATAGATAAAAATGCTATTGATGTAATTGATAATGATATTATGAAAATTAACCTATTAAAAGATGATGAAATAACTAATAGTTTAATAAACAATATGATTGATTTATTAAGATCATTAGAAAAAGATTATCCTAAAAATATAAAAGTAAAGGAGAATTAATATGTTTTATAAATTAAATATTCAACGTTTTGCTAGAGTTAAAGCTCAAGGTTCTACTAAAAACAATCGTGATTCTGCTGGTCGTAGATTAGGTGCTAAGTTATCTGATGGACAAGAAGCAACAGCAGGAAGTATCATATATAGGCAAAGAGGAACTAAAATTTATCCCGGTACTAATGTAGGAATGGGTAAAGATCATACTTTATTTGCTACCATTGATGGAGTAGTTAAGTATGAAAGATTAGGAAAAAACAAGAAAAAAGTAAGTGTATATGCTAAATAGAAACATCAAGTTGTTTCTATTTTATTTTAAAAGATATTCTTTATTTTTACTTAGGTAAATGATATACTAATGATATATATGAAAAAGGTAAGAAAGAAATTCGAGAATATGTCATTGAAGTTAAAAATAACTATGATAAGCATAGTATGTTTTGTAATGTTCTTATTAATATATATATACCCTCATATTCATATTTTCATAAATATGATTCACAGCTTACTTTAGTAGGGGTTGTTCAATTACCACCAAGTTTTGATAAATTTCTTAATAATATACAAAATAATATCTTAACCTTGCCAAAATTATCTACTAATATGGGTAATTCAATAATTGATTTGACAAGAAATCAAAGTGTCGATGTCAATAATGTAACCGATATTTTTTCAGTAGATTTAAATACAAAGATTCCAACAGACTTTCAAAATATTAATATGGCCTTTTTTGCTGATGTAGATGATGTTGATGTAATCGTAACATGGACCGAAGGCAATAATCTTTATATCGGAGAAAGAAATGAAATAAGGCCAGGCCCAAATATGTCTTATGCATTTAGTAACTCGACTTTATCTTCAATAGAATGTAATCGATTAAAAAGCGTAAATTTAGCTGATTTTAATACCTCAAATGTAACAGATATGTCAAATATGTTTTCTAGCACAGGAAAAGCCAGTGATGTTTTTACTTTAAATCTAGGCAGTAAGTTTAATACTATAAATGTAACAAATATGAGAGGAATGTTTTGGCAAGCTGGTTTTAATAGTACCGTTTTTACCTTAAATTTAGGTTCTCATTTTCACACTTCCAAAGTAACTGGTAGTATGGCATTTATGTTTTCGCATGCAGGACAAAAGAGTACAGATATTACCTTGGATTTAGGTTCACATTTTAATACTTCTCAAGTAGTTAATATGTATGCAATGTTTTCCAATGTAGGATGTAATAATGATTCTTTTACTTTAGATTTGGGTAGTCATTTTAATACCTCAAAAATAACCAATATGCAATCAATGTTTCATAGTACAGGGAAAGTCGGTAGTAATTTTACTTTAAACTTAAATTCGTTTACAATTAATAATTCTTTCGTAGATTTAACTCACTTTGCTTATGGCTCTGGATTTTCTAATCTTGTTTTTGGTACTGGTTGGGTAGAAGTAAATATGAGCACTATTAATTTTTATAGATTAAGTCTAGTAAATGTCTATTATACAGATACTTCATTTTTAACAACTAATTTAGCTAATATGAATTATTGGAATGCTTGGAGAGGAGTAGGTAACACTACCTTTATACAAGGTTTACCTTGATTAAGAAAGTCTTATTATGAAGAAATTTATTAAAAACTTAATATTGATGATTATAATTAATTTGGTATACTTAGATGTTTATGCATCTAGTTTTGTTATGTGTCATGATCATGGAATTATTAAAACAATTATGATTTTAGCAACTTTAATAAATATCATTAAAATAATTGTTCCTTGTATATTAATATTTTTAATAATTAAGAAAATAGTTATATATTTAATTAAAGATAATGAAATTAATATAATTAAGGATATTGTAATTAAGGTAATAATTGCACTATTAGTATTGTTTGTTCCAACAATAACAAATTATTTTACATCATTACTTAGTAGTTATGATAAAAGTGAAAATGTTTATTCAGATTGTAATAAATGTTTAACATCGGTTGAATATTGTGGCGATTTATTAAGGTTTTATCCTCCTGATGAAGAGGAAGCTCCTAATCGTAATCCTAAAACCGAAACTTTTCAAGAATATCCTGTTAATGAATTAATAAGTACTAATAAACTTGAGATTCATTTTATGGTAGCATATAAAGAAGATGATGCAATATTAATTAGAACAAAAGAAAAAACCATTGTAATTGATACGGGTTTATATGAAAATAGCAAAATAATTGTTCCCTATTTAAAAGATCTTGGGGTAAGTAAAATAGATGCAATTATTGGTAGTCATAATCATCATAATCATATTCAAGCCCAAGCAGCCTTGATAGAAAATTTTAAAGTATTAAAAGCATATTATCCTGATGATATATTTACTTGTGAAGAAAGAGGAAGTTGTATAGAAAGAGATGCTAAATATATTAAAAAAGCATTAATTGATAATAATATTCCAACAAAAGTATTGAAAACTGGTGATGCTTTAGAATTTGGTGATATAAAAATATATGTATTATTACCCAATAAAATTATTTATGATGGAGTATATTCTCAAAACCTTAACTCTCTTGTATTTATACTTAAATATGGAGAAACTTCTTATATGTTTACCGGAGATATACCGGCAAATAGGATTGATGAAAAAGTGATTGTTGAAACTGCAAAGAGATTTCAGATATCTTATGATGTTGATATGTTAAAATTTCCTCATCATGGAAATAATTATTTAATTGAGAAGTTTGTAAATTTAATTAAACCAGAATATATTATTGTTCCTAATAATTCTCAACCTCAATATCCAAATAAGAAAAACAAAGCTATAATAGATAAAATTGGGGCAAAGATGTATCGTTTAAGTGATACTCGTAATATGGTAATAATATCTGATGGTAAAAAGATTGATATTAAGACAAACATTAAAGAAAAAGATTATAAATGGTAAAAGGCGTCTTAATATGTTAAGATAAACTCTTGAAGTTGGAAGGTGTTATTATGTTTATTGATGAAGTTAAAATTAAAGTAATAGCAGGAGATGGTGGAAGTGGTTGTACTTCTTTTCGTCGTGAAAAGTTTGTACCTATGGGTGGACCTGATGGTGGCAATGGTGGTAGGGGTGGCAGTATTATTTTTGTTGGAGATAATAATTTAAAAACGCTTGTTGATTTAAAGTATCGTAAAATTATTAAAGGCCTTAAAGGAGAAAATGGTAAAGGTTCAAATAGATATGGAAAAAGTAGTGATGATATAATTGTTAAAGTTCCTCTTGGAACAACAATATATGATGATGATACTAATCTAATTATTAAAGATATTATTAATATAAATGATAAAGTTGTTGTTGCTGAAGGTGGCAGAGGAGGAAAAGGAAATAAATCGTTTGCTACTCACGAAAATCCTGCTCCTAAATTTTCAGAAAAAGGAGAAAAAGGAGAAATTAGGTATTTAAGATGTGAATTAAAGGTTTTAGCAGATGTTGGAATTGTTGGTATGCCTTCGGTTGGTAAATCAACATTACTTTCTGTAGTAAGCAATGCTAGACCTAAAATAGCAAGTTATCATTTTACAACGTTATCACCTAATCTTGGTGTTGTTAAACTTAAAAATCAAGATGAGTTTGTTATGGCTGACTTACCTGGTTTAATCGAAGGAGCATCAACAGGTTTAGGACTTGGTTTTAAATTTTTAAGACATGCTTTTAGATGTAAGATCATATTACATATGCTTGATATGGGGGCTGAAGAAGGAAGAGATCCCATTGATGATTATAAAATAATAAGAAAAGAGATGGAAAATTATTCTAAATCCCTTGCAAATAAAAAAGAAATTATTGTTGCAAGCAAAATGGATCTTCCGCATGCAAAAGAAAATTTAATAAAATTTAGAAAAGCATTTCCTAAGTTAAAAGTAATGGAAATAAGTTCTTATACATTATCAGGAGTAGATGAACTAATGGTTTTATTAAATAATGAACTTAAAAACCTTAAAGAAGAGGGCTGTGAAGAAAGTAATTATGAAGAAAAAGTTTATATAAAATTTAAAGAAGAAAAACCCTATATAATTACTAAAGAAGGGGATTTATGGGTTATAAAAGGAAAAGAAATTGAAAAATTGTTTAATATGACTAAATTTGAAGAAGAAGAAGGAGTGCTTCGTTTTGCTCGTAAATTAAAAGGTATGGGTGTTGAAGAAGAACTTAAAAAACTTGGGGCTAAAAGTGGGGATGATGTTGTTATTAATGATTTCTTATTTACTTTTAAAGGTTAGTTTATCTCCAATATTAAGATTTTTAATCGTATTCGAAGGAAGTTCTATAATAGAGGTATCCTTAAGATTGTTTTTAATCTTAAGGATTTTATTTTTAGGTACCTTTGATTTAAAATAAATAATCTTGTTATCATTATCAAATGCTATTATATCAATTTCGGTTCTCATGAAAAAAGTATGGATAGAGTTGCAATTGTTAAATAAAAGGCCATAATTAAATTCTTTTTTACCAATTAATCCTATTAATCTTTGTAAAAACTTACTTGCTTTTTTAATTTTTATCTTTTTATTACCTAATAATAAATAATATTCTTTCATAAAATAATTATATCTTATTAAATAAAATATTTAAATGTAAAATGTTCGTAAAGTGTAAATTGACAAGTATAGATTGTTATGCTAAATTATGTGCATATGGAGAAAATTATGGATATTGAAACTTTAAAACAACAAATATACGAATTAAGTGGGGGAGAAGATGCTAAAAGGGATCCTTACATGCAACATTTACTAGATACTAATTTTGCTGGATTAACAGGGTATGCATCACAAGATAAGCCTTGGGAATATTATTTTGATAAAGAAAAATTGGCAAACATTAAAAATGATATGACAATGTATCAAGATATCTTAAAAAGTAACCAAGGATATATGAATACAACAGCATTAATATATTTTTTAAGTAAGATTTCATATGGTAAATTATTTGAAAATATTGATAAGACATCAAAATCTTATGCCGAATATGGAATAAAGGATAATGATTTTGTTACAATTTGTGCTGCAGGTATTCCTGAAACAATTTATAGTATTTATGCACTTTCAAAAATTGGCGGTGTTGCTAATATGATGCCACCACATTTTGATAAAGAAGATATGGAAAGAACAATTGGAAATTGTGAAAGTGATACTTTGATTGTTATGGAAAATTTTTATCCTGAGATTAAAGATAAAATAAAAAATACTGGTATAAAAAACATTATAGTTATTCCTTTTCTAAACTCTAGTCCATTAAGGTTTTTAAAACATCCGGGTAAGATGAAATTGAATCCTAAAAATGAAATATATTGGAATGAGTTTATAAAAGATGGTAGAAAACAACAAGTTCCTGAAACTTTTCCTTATATTGAAAATTATCCAATATGTTTAGCTTATTCATCTGGCACAACAGGTCCTGCAAAACCAATCCTTTTATCAAACGATAGTTTTCAAAATTCGGTTCTTTCATATGATGCCAATATCATTGATGTTCTTCGTGGTCAAAAAATGTATCAAATGGTACCACCATGGTTTGCAACTGGGTTAAGTACATCAATTCATTTACCACTTCACAGAGGGTTACAAATTTTTCAAGATCCTCGTTATGAAAGAGAAGTTTTTGTAAAAAATATTATAGATCAAAAAATAGATTATTGTGTTTCTACTTCAAGTATGTATGAAGGGTTTATACTAGATGATGAATTAACAAAAGGCAAAAAATTATGTAATTTAGGTAGTCCTTTTGCTGGAGGAGAACCTTTAGTTTCAAAAACATTAAAACAAATTGAAGAGAAATGGAAAGAGATGGGTGTTGATACAAGACTGCTTACAGGTTATGGACGAACTGAGGATGGAGCACAAACAACAAGTCAGTCACAAAACATTTATCATATTCGTGGTTCAGTTGGTATGCCTCTTCCGGGCGTTAATATTGCTATAGTTGATGATAATTTTAATGAATTACCTTATGGTCAAAGAGGTAATATTATAGTTAATACTCCATGTGGAATGATTGGTTATTTTAAAAATGAGGCCTTAACTAAACTTGGTAAACATATTGATAAAAACGGAGTTGAATGGAACATAACTAAGGATATTGGATATATACTTCCTAATGGTGAGGTATTTGTTGATGGAAGAAGAGATGATTGTACAGAACTAGAAGATAAAACAATATTCCATTTTGATATCGAAAAAGCTGTTAGAGAAGAATATGATATTAAATTATGTGATTGTTTAAAGAAGAAAGATGATAATAATGATAAATTGTTTGCATTACATTTAATTTTTACAAAGAAATATCAATCAATGTATAGCAATCCTACTCTTCTTAGAAATAGATTAATCGAGTTGCAACAAATAATATATGATAAGTATGGGGACATTGATTATGTACCTGAATATTTTAAAATTAGAGATACTTTCCCATATAAAAAATCGGGAAAAAGAGATGCTGAATCAATTGAAAATGAAACCGAAGCTTTTATTTATGTTGATAAGTCAAAACTTTTAGGTTATAGCAGAAAGAGGGTTAATAATATTTAACCTTCTTTTTTTAACGAAAAAATCTTGATATTTTAAAAATACATGTTATACTAATAATAGAGGTGATACAGATGATATACTCCAAAATGACAATAGCCGTTATTTTTAGTTTTTGTTTTATATTTGGATTGATGATTGTCTATTTATCTAAAGAACGAGTAAAAAATAGTGAAAATAAAATATATAAGTCTTTAATAATCTTAAATTTAATGGGGTTAGTACTTCATATTTTATGTGAAAATGCAGCATATTATTATGATGTTATACCAAAGGTTATATCTACTGTAATATTTAAATCGTTTTTAGGATATTTCTATGCTTTTGGAGCAGTATTATTAATGTATTTATTAACCATTTCACAAGTTAAAAATAGTGAACTTTATAAAAAAATAGTAAGTGGTTCTATTTCCGTAATATATATAATTCTTTATTTTTTGCCACAAGAATTATATAGAGATTTTGAAAATAAAATCTTTTATACTAAAGGAATTGATGTTCAACTTATTTACGTATTATCTGCAATTGTTATAACTATTATTTTTACACTTTTAATAAAAGAAAGAAAACAAATAACAAAGAAAAAAGTGATACCAATTTTAATTTTTATGATCGGGGCAACTATTTCTGTTATAATTCAAAAATTTTATCCAGAAATTGTGGTAATTGATTGTGTAGAGTCAATTATAATTTTATTAATGTATTTTACAATCGAAAATCCGGATATGAAAGTATTAAATGAATTATATAAGAATAAAACAATAATGGAACAAACCTATGATGATAAAGCAAACTTC
>JGI24712J26585_10001157_pt1 | contig 22634 bp, 22 predicted proteins | sample BioPla3DNA2_FD_26585 | JGI IMG/M metagenome (IMG submission 26585)
CTAAGAAAGTGCATTGATTTTCTAAAAAAATAAAACCTTGAGTCGCAGAAGACGCAAGGTTTTCAAAAGAAATGTAAAAGTGTACCATGCGGGGTTTAAACGGGGCGTAGCCCCCTTTGTTCACGCTTCTTTCGAACGAAGTGAAAGAGGCAAAAACGAAGGTGCTGGATGCTTTTCTGATTTTTATTTAAAGGAAATTGTGCTATTTTTATACATCTTATTTAGTAGCATATAAAAAATACAAAAATGTCAAAATATTAAGTTGCAATATTAAAATAATATGATAATATTATTATGATATGTAGTTCCTTTTCTATTGCAACGTTACAAAGTATATCCTTGTGTATACGCAATTAAATGGGTAATCTTATCAATATGATCGTTTGCAATATGTCATGTTAATAATTGAACCCTAGAACAGGGGAAATACATCTATGATAATTTATCGGTTTGATTAATGATCTTAGTCAAGTATTATTGGCTCGTAATAGAAGTTAATATAAGAAGCTTGTAGACAAAAGTTACTTGTATTGAATTATTGTATCGAAAGTAAGAAAATGGCAATGTTAATTTGAATTACTACAGATAAACGAAAGGGAGATGCGCTTTGTTTGGTATTGGTCAGGATATAGGTATTGATCTCGGAACTGCTTCTGTTCTCGTTTATATCAAAGGGAGAGGTATAGTTCTAAGTGAGCCTTCTGTTGTTGCTATAGATAAAAATTCTAACAAGCTCCTTGCAGTAGGTGAAGAGGCTAGGCGAATGCTTGGAAGAACACCCGGTAATATTGTTGCTATAAGACCTTTAAGAGAAGGTGTTATTTCTGATTATGATATTACAGAGAGAATGTTAAAGCATTTTATTAATAAAGTTTGCGGAAGTAGAGTTCTCAAACTTGTTAGACCTAGAATTATTGTCTGTGTTCCTAGTGGAGTTACAGAAGTTGAGAAGAGAGCAGTAAAGGAAGCTGCTATGCAAGCGGGAGCTAGAAAAACTTATCTTATTGAGGAACCTATAGCTGCAGCAATAGGTGCAGGCATTGATATTTCAAAAGCCTGTGGAAGTATGGTAATAGACATCGGTGGAGGAACTTCTGATATTGCAGTAATTTCTCTTGGCGGAACGGTTGTAAGTAGTTCTATAAAAGTAGCTGGTGACAAGTTTGATGAAGCAATAGTAAGACATATGAGAAAAAAACATAATGTAATGATAGGTGAGCGTACGGCTGAAGAGTTAAAGATAAATGTTGGTACAGTGTTTCCAAGAGTTCAGGAAGTGACAATGGATATTAGGGGAAGAAACCTTATATCTGGTTTGCCTAAAACAATAACTGTAACTTCTACTGAGATTATGGAAGCACTCGAAGAACCTATTTCAAGCATTGTTGAGACTGTCCACTCTGTTCTCGAAAAAACACCACCTGAGCTTGCCGCGGATATAAGTGACAGGGGGATTGTAATGACGGGTGGAGGAAGCTTAATATATGGTTTGGACAAGCTTATTCAGGAAAAGACAGGTATTAATGTAGTGGTTGCCGATGATGCTGTTTCTTGTGTTGCCCTAGGTACTGGAAAAGCTCTTGAAGACATTGAAGCTATTGAACAAAGTGAAGCATCTGAGTTGAGAACCAGCTACAGATAAACATTATATAGCATTTGTTAAAGGACCAAGCGTAAAAAACTTGGTTCTTTTTTCATGTGCTTCTTTCGAACGAAGTGAAAGTTTTTGTTAAGTTAACAAACTAAAAATACGATATATATTACGAGAAAATAATCAGATTTGAAATTTAGGAGAATAAATATGATTAGAGCACTATATACTTCCGGTTGGAGCATGCGTGCAAACAACAAACAAATGGATATAGTATCCAATAACTTGGCGAATGTGAGCACAAATGGTTATAAAAAGGATACTGTTGTTTATGAGAGTTTTCCTGAGGTTATGGTTCGGAGAATTAATGACACCCGAAGCACTCTAAACCCATCGGGAAAGGTTGGAAATCTACAGTTTGGTAATGATGTAGGAGAAGTGTTTACATACTTTACCGGTGGACAGCTTAATAGGACAGACAGTTCGCTTGATTTGGCAATTGGGAATTCCGATTCTGCTTTTTTCAGTATTGGCGTTCCTGATGAAAATGGAGGGATTACAGAATATTATACTAGGAACGGAAGCTTTGTATTGAACTCCCAAGGTCAGCTTGTTACAAGTGAAGGTTATTTTGTATTGGGTATAAATGGTCCTATAACATTGGAAGGTGAGAATTTTACTGTTTTAGATGACGGTTCAATAGTGCAAAATGAGGAGATTGTGGCAAGACTTGTCATAAGGGATTTTGCAGACACCACTACCTTAAGAAAATATGGAAACAACTTAATACAGACAACAGAGGAAACACAAGAACAAGAGTTTACAGGGGTTGTAAAACAGGGTTATATAGAGCAGTCAAATGTTAATGCAATTAATGAAATGATAAATATGATTACAGTATTGCGTTCTTATGAAGCAAATCAAAAAGTAGTACAAGCGTTAGATGGAACCCTTGAAAAAGCGGTTAATGAGGTTGGTGTAGTGAGGTAATTGATTATAGAGTTGGGATTTTTAGAAATACCTTAAATAATGGAGGGCAAAAATTATGATGAGAGCACTTTGGAGTGCAGGTTCGGGTATGAAAGCACAGCAATTTAGTGTAGATGTTATATCTAATAATTTGGCTAATGTAAATACCACAGCTTATAAAAAGGAAAGAGCAGAATTTAAAGATATGCTCTATGAAACGTTAAATAGGGCTTCAGTAATGGATGGAGAGGGAAGACCTGTAAATCTTCAAGTAGGGCATGGAGCTTCCGTTGTGGCTACTGCAAAGAACTTTGGGACAGGGAATTTGGAAAGAACTGATAATCCGCTGGATTTTGCCATTGAGGGTGATGGATTTTTTGTGGTTCAAGGGCCTAAGGGCGACTTGGCATTTACACGGGATGGGAATTTTAAGCTAAGTGTTTCGGAAGATGGAAATAAACTTACAACATCAGATGGTTACCCTGTATTAGATGATGCAGGAACAGAGATATATATTGATGTAGATCTTGCTAAGTTGATAGTATCTGATTATGGAGAACTTTCGTATACAGACGAAAATGGAGTTATAGTTCCGTTAGGTCAGACAATTGGCGTTGTAAAATTTTCTAATAGGCAGGGGCTTGAGAGCATGGGTAGCAATTTATATGCTAGTAATCCTGCATCAGGAGAAGCAATTCCTGACAGTGAATTAGGAACGGTAAGTAATGTAAAACAGTACTATATTGAGTCATCGAATGTTCAGGTGGTTGAAGAGATGGTTAAGCTAATTGTGGCACAAAGGGCTTATGAAATCAATTCTAAAGCAGTACAGACAGCAGATGATATGTTAGGGATTGCAAACAACCTTAAGAGATAATTTTGTTTTAGAAAAGAGTTAAGGATGTGGGGATAATATGGATATAGCTAAAATAAGCAATACGTTTATTGATAATTCAATAAGTGCTACAAAAAATGCAGTAAGTGATACAAGTTTTGAGAAGAGTTTAATGGATGCTATGGAGAAAAAAGACAACGAAGCACTCAAGAAAGTTTGTACTGAATTTGAGGGGATTCTTCTGCAAATTATGTATAAACAAATGAAGGCAACTGTACCTAAAGCATCACTCATCCCTAAGGATAGTGGTTCAGAATATTTTGAGAGTATGTTAGATGATCAGTTGGTAGAAAATGCATCCAAAACAAATAGTTTGGGTTTAGGAGATCTACTTTATAAACAGCTTTCAAAGCAGATTTAGTTCAAAGCAAATAGGAAATATAAGTAAAAGAACGAAGAAATTGAACAGATTGACTGAGCTAAAAGGAATGTTTCTGTAATATTAATTCACCCCTATATTGACAATTTACTCATTATAATGGAGAATTAGTTTTAAGGTCATTGCTGTTTCTAGAAATAGCAATAATGAGTAAAAAATGTTTAATTAGGGGGCGGTATATTGTTAAGCAATGTGGATATTCAGAAAATAATTCCACACAGGTATCCATTCCTGTTGGTAGATAAGATACTAGAAGTAGAGCCGGGAAAGAGGGCTGTCGGAATTAAGAATGTAACGGCAAATGAGCCTTTTTTTCAAGGACATTTTCCCCAAAATCCCATTATGCCAGGAGTTCTAATAGTTGAAGCACTTGCACAGACGGCATGTGTTGCAGGACTTATAATGGAAGAAAACAAAGGAAAACTAGGAGTATTTACTGGTTTTGAAAAAATAAAATTTAGAAAACAAGTTGTTCCGGGAGATACCTTAAAGCTTGAGGCGGAATATATTGTTTTTAAGATGGGAATGGGCAAGGTAAAGGTAGTAGCTACAGTTGACGATCAAGTGGCTTGTGAGGGAGAAATACGTTTTGCAATGATTGATCCCACTAAGGAATAGAAGTATAGTTTTACAACAAAAATGAACAAAATAAAGCTGTTGCTTTGCTAATTTGATTAACAAAAGCAACAGCTTTTGTGTTTTTAGCTAACCGTTGCAATATCCTTTACTTTTAAGAACATTTCTCCGATTTTGTATATATCTCCAGCTCCCATTGTTAAGACTAGATCTCCTGGGGATGCATTGTCTCTTAAATATTTAACTATATCATTAAAATCTGATTTGTAAATTGCATTATTGCTATGTATATTTATTTTTTCTGTCAAAATCTTTGAATGGATTTCTCCGGTGTCAAATTCCCTAGCTGAGTAAATATCTGATATTATTACTTCATCCGCATCATAAAAAGCCTCGGAAAATTCATCTAATAAAAGTTTGGTTCTAGTGTAGGTATGAGGCTGGAAGATACACCATATTTTTGAATGGTTGGTGCTTTTAGCAGCCTTTAAGGTGGCTTTGATTTCAGAAGGATGATGAGCATAATCATCTACTACTTTTATGTTGTCAACTATGCCTTTTACTTCAAAACGCCTATGAGTCCCAGTAAAGGCTTCTAAACCTCTAGCTATATCGTCAATTTTACAACCAAGTGTATAGCAGGCAGCAACTGCTGCTAAAGAATTACTTACATTATGAATTCCGGGCACACTAAGCCTTATAACAGTGACTTTTTCACCGTTTTTTATCAAATCGTAAGAAGCACAACCAGAGGCATCAAACTTAAGATTTTGTGCTTTCCAGTAAGCGTTTTTAGAATTAATTCCATAAGTCACTATGTTGCATGAGATTTTGCTAAGAAGCGAAGAGATATTAGTATCATCAACACAAGCTATTATATATCCGTCTTTTGGTACTAAATTCATAAACTTTAAGAAGGCCTCTTTTATGTGGTCTATGTCTTTGAAATAATCCAGATGGTCAGCGTCAATATTTAAAACAACTGCAAGATAGGGGTGAAATTTAAGGAAGCTTTCTACATACTCACACGCTTCAGTTATAAAATATTTGTTTCCGCCTATTCTTGTATTGCCTCCTATGGCGTCAAGTTCCCCTCCTATATGTATTGTAGGGTCGAGATTTGCTTCTAGCATAATCATTGATACCATGGAAGTAGTTGTTGTCTTGCCATGAGTTCCTGATATGGCAAAGCTGAAAGGATATTTTCTCATAATCTGACCTAATAGTACCGCTCTTTCTATTGTTGTAATACCAAGTTCCCTTGCTCTTACAAGCTCGGGGTTAGTGTCGTTGACGGCAGCTGTGTAGACCACCAAATCACAGTTTTTTAAGTTTTGTGCATCATGTCCTATGTAAATTTTTATGCCGGTATTTTGGAGCCTTTCAGTTGTTTTAGAGGGCTTCATGTCAGAACCGGATATATTATACCCAAAGTCTTTAAGTATTTCTGCAAGTCCACTCATACTTATTCCCCCGATGCCTACGAAGTGGACATTTTTTATTTTTTTTGAATCCAATAAGTTTATTTGTTCCAATACTAACACTCCTTATTTTGTGATAGAACAAATAGTGCTTTTAACATTATTAACAGTATTTACATATGTAAAATAGCACATGATTCATTCTAAATTTATAACAGCTTTTAATAGTTTTTATTTTGTAGTGCAAAAAATGTAATTAAACTTTGCAAAGGGCGATTGCAAAATTTTTATTAAAATTACCTTAATTACTAAAAGGAATATATTATAATCACACTGAGTTATATTATAATATACATAATGTAAAAAACGAAACATATTTTATTTTGGGTATTTCAAAAAATGTTTTTTACATTGGACTAAAGGGTTTTTGCAATGTAAAGTATTCACTTAGTATTATATGAAATTATTGACAATATTATAAGTCTAAAACAGAATATAATATAAATAAAGTTATAACATATTATTAAAAATTCTTATTTTATTTGCTTTTATATAGTATAATATATTCCAAAAAGCTGATAGTTATTTTTTATAGATTGATGCTTTAACGTGGGGGTTGAAATGGAGAAGATTAATAGAAATGAGAGAATAGCGTTATTAATGAAATGTTTGACGGATTCACCTGGAGAAATTATGAATCTAGGGAGCTTTTCAGAAATACTTAGTTCAGCTAAATCTACTATCAGCGAAGATATAGATATTGTTAAAAACTTATTGGCAAAACTTGATATTGGTAGCATAGAAACTATTCCCGGTGCACAGGGCGGAGTAAGATTTGTACCTGGGTTTTCAAAAGAGAAGTCTATTTCTATACTTCAAAAGCTTTGTGACAAATTGTCGGATAGTCAAAGGATACTGCCCGGTGGATATTTATATATGCTTGACATAATATATGACCCAAAACTAGTTCGAGACATTGCAAGTATATTTGCGGGGCATTTTTTCCACAAGGGAATAGATTACGTGGTTACCGTTGAGACAAAAGGAATACCTTTAGCCTTTGCTGTTGCAGAGTGTCTTAACATTCCTCTTGTTATAGTAAGGCATAACAGTGAGGCCACCGACGGTCCTTCTGTCAATACAAAGTACATATCGGGGTCAGCAAAAAAGATACAGACTATGATACTCTCTCTGAGGTCTTTGAAGAGAAATTCTAAAGTACTGTTTATTGATGATTTTATGAAAGGCGGAGGAACTGCAAAAGGAATAATTGAACTTACTAAGGAATTTGACTGCGAAGTTGCTGGTATTGGAGTTCTTATTGAGACTGCTAAACCTTCTAAAAAGCTGATTGACAAATATATATCACTTTTATCATTGAATGTTGTTGATGATAATGAGAAAATAATAGACATAAAACCAAGTGTTTTGTATAGAGCCAATATTACTCAACGATAATAAACAACTGTCCTATAGATGCTTGATAACAGTTGATTTTGTTGGGTTGAAATACATTATGAATAATAAGAATTATTACGGTAAATGCTATATAAAGATTCAATTATAAAATTTTTTAAGAAATTGCAAAAATGATATGAAAATAAGAAGGAAAATTAGAAAATGTGGCGAATATATAATAATACATGGTTAATGAGACGGTATAGAATATGTTACTTTTATCTAAGCGGTACTTTAAGTAGCTATCTGAGGTCTTAAGGTTTATTCACAAGCAACACACAATTTAACGGAAGGTGGTAACATCTTATGGAAATTACCGATGTGCGTGTAAGAAAAATTGACTCCGAGGGCAAAATGAAAGCAGTTGTATCTGTGACTTTTGATAATGAGTTCGTAGTTCATGACATTAAAATCATTGAAAGTCAAAATGGGTTGTTTATTGCTATGCCTAGCAGGAAAGCTCCAGACGGTGAATTTAGAGATATTGCCCATCCAATCAACGCTGAAACAAGGGGCAAAATTCAAAACGCTATTCTGGACAAGTATGAATCCATTTCAACCAATGGTGATGTAGAAGAAGACATTTCTGACCAAGATCAGGGTCTTTAAGAGTTTAAACTATAATATTTTGTTTTTAAAAATCGTGAAAAACAACGCATTAGCTATTCTTTCTAATTTTTGACAAATTATTTGAGAGAATATACAATTGTAAAATAATCTATTATATGGGTTGGTTTATGATTGTTGGTTGTAATGCGTGTTTTTGACGATTTTTTTATATGTATTTTTATAAAAGTCCCTTATTATATTCCAAATTGAGCTTTTATTATTATCTTTTGGGTATTTGATGTTGAAAAGTAAGATGAAACGTGAGAAAATATATTTATTATGAATTTTCCAAAGGCTACTATATTAGGGATACCTTAAAGGAGGAAGTATTAGATGGGACACTTGATGGCAGTGATTCTTGCCGCCGGTGAGGGAAAAAGAATGAAATCCCAAAAATCGAAAGTTTTGCACAAAACTTGTGGGAGAACTTTAATTGATTGGGTATATCACTCGGTCAAAGACGCTGGAGTTACGGAGACTGTTGTGGTAGTAGGGCATAAGGCTCAAGATGTAAAGGAAAGTATGGGGAATAATGTTCTTTATGCTTATCAAGATAAACAATTAGGAACAGGGCATGCTGTTATGCAGGCTAATGAATTCTTTAAAGGGAAAGAAGGACAAGTTTTAGTATTATGTGGAGACACACCTCTAATTACATCTGAAACCGTTTTCAATACATTTGAAATTCATAGAAAAAGCAATAATTCTGCTACAATAATAACTGCAGAGCTTCACAACCCTGCAGGTTATGGTAGAATTGTCAGAGATGTAAACAACAATGTATTGAAAATAGTTGAAGACAGAGATGCTTCTGAAGATGAGAAGAATATTAGAGAAATTAACTCAGGAATGTATTGTTTTAATATAAAGGATTTGGAATCAGCATTAGGGCAACTTAGCAATAATAACAGTCAGGGAGAGTATTATTTAACTGATACTATTGAAATACTAATTAAAAAGGGTCTGAAAGTAGGAGCAGTTAAAGTGGAGGACAGCAATGAGATTCTTGGAATAAACGATAGAGTTCAGCTTTCAATGGCAGATGGAATCCTAAGAAAAAGGATCTTGACAAATCATATGAATAATGGAGTGACAATAATTGATCCTAATAATACCTATATTGATGTGGATGTAAAAATTGGGATGGATACCATTGTATATCCGGGAACTATAATTGAAGGAATAACTGAAATAGGCGAAGACTGTATTATCGGACCTTCAAGCCGGATAGTAAAATCAAAAATTTCAAAGGGCGTTGAAGTAAAGAATTCCGTTATTTTGGAAAGTTCAGTGAATGATAATACCTCCGTTGGACCTTTTGCCTATATAAGACCAGGAAGTGTTATAGGTAAACAAGTTAAAATTGGAGATTTTGTAGAGGTAAAGAAATCCATAATAGGTGATAAGACTAAATTATCCCATCTAACTTATGTTGGGGATGCTGAGGTTGGTTCAAATGTTAATCTTGGCTGTGGTGTAGTTGTAGTAAACTATGATGGAAAGAAAAAGAATAAGACAAAAATCGGTGATAATTCTTTTGTAGGATGTAATGTAAACTTAATTTCACCAGTTGAAGTAAAGGCCAATGCATACATTGCAGCGGGATCTACCATTACAGATGAAGTTCCCGAAAATTCATTGGCTATAGCAAGGGCAAGGCAGGTTGTAAAAGAGGATTGGGTTACTAAAAAGAATATGTCACGAAATAGCGATTGACCGATTATTTTTTTGTGAATTACTTTAATTCATTAAGGTGTTTCAAAAAAATTCATTAGTCAATATATATAGCATCAACGCAATAAACTCAGCTTTTTTGAGACACCCATTGACCAGTTGTTTTTTTGGAAATACCTAATATAAATATTATAAGAAGGGGAACATGAGATGAATTTGCATGGAAAGGATATTAAGATTTTTGCGGGCAACTCAAATAGAGCACTAGCAGAAGAAATTGCAGAAAGAATAGGACTTCCATTAGGACTTGCAAAGGTAGGTAAATTTAGTGATGGAGAGTCTGCTATTCATATTGAGGAGGTAGTAAGGGGGTCAGACGTATTTATTATACAATCCACTTGTCCGCCAACGAATGACAATCTCGTAGAATTATTAATTATCATAGATGCATTGAAAAGGGCGTCTGCGGGTAGAATAACTGCGGTTATGCCATATTTTGGTTATGCTCGTCAGGATAGAAAAGCTAAAGCAAGAGATCCAATATCAGCTAAGTTGGTCGCTAATCTTATAACAACAGCGGGAGCAGATAGGATTTTGACTATGGATTTACATGCGCCTCAGCTTCAAGGATTCTTTGACATACCTGTGGATCATTTGATTGGAGTACCTATTTTAGCAAATTATTTTAGGGAGAAATTCCAAGATACAAGTGATGTGGTTGTAGTATCACCTGATGTAGGCAGTGTTTCAAGATCAAGAAAGTTTGCCGAATGGTTGGAAGTGCCTTTAGCTATAATAGATAAAAGGCGTCCTAAGGCAAATGTATCTGAAATTATGAATATAATTGGAGATGTAAATAATAAGAGAGTTGTATTAGTTGATGACCTTATTGATACAGGCGGAACAATATTAAATGCAGTAAATGCTCTTGTTGAGATAGGAGCGAAGGAAGTATATGCCTGTTGTACTCATGGTGTGTTATCTGGTTCTGCTTTAGAGAGAATAGATGCATCCCCTATGAAAGAAATAGTAACACTAAATACTATTCCTGTACAGCAGGATAAGAAAATATCAAAAAGGGTATCTCTTTCTGTTGCTCCTGTATTTGCAGAGGCAATTGAGAGGATATATGGAGATATATCCATAAGCACATTATTTACTCAGCAAGAAATTAAGTAAATCTTGACTTTTCAGAGTTGTTGAAGCCAACGCTGAAATTTACGGGGCTATAAAATGTAAGTTTTTAGTATAAACGCCTTCTTTAAGTATATATGTTGCGGAAGAGATTTTACTTAAGCAAATGCCGTTAAAGCAACTGCATTTGCAGGCTAGAAGCCGAATTTTTCGCAACATATGAATCAATGTATATATTTTGCAATATCTAAAATCAATGTAAGATGTTTATTGCAAAATATATAATTGGACTTTGAGAAGGCAATTTGTTTGTGCTTCTTTAAGAAGAGATGTAAATGATGGGCAAAGAGAGGTTATGGAAATTTAAATTTACGAGAGGTGTAGTACTTTGGAGGATATGTATGTAATAATAGGTCTTGGAAATCCGGGAACAAGGTATGAAAAAACGCGGCATAACGTGGGTTTTGATGCCATTGACCTACTTTCAAAGAAACATAATATCGGAATGACAAAGATAAAGCATAAGGCTGTTATTGGAGATGGAACTATTGAAGGTTGCAGGGTTTTACTGGTTAAGCCCCAGACCTTTATGAACTTGAGCGGGGAAAGTGTGCGGGAAATAATTGAATGGTATAAAATTCCCACAAGAAACATTATAATATTATACGATGATATAGATTTGCCCGTTGGAAAGCTTAGAATCAGACCGAATGGAAGTTCAGGGACTCATAATGGAATGAGATCTGTGATATATCAAATTCAGTCTGAGGATTTTCCAAGAATAAGGATTGGTGTAGATAAGCCGCCACAAGGATGGGATTTGGCAGATTTTGTTTTGAGCAAGTTTTTGTCCGATGAAAGAAAAATTGTTGATGATGTAATTGAAAATGCTACAAGAGCGGTAGAAGTGATACTGAAGTCTGGTGTTGACAATGCTATGAATAGGTTTAACAGTAAGTAGAGGATGGTTATGGATATTATAAAAACAAGAGAGTATTTAATTGACCCGCTTCTTGAGTCAAGAGATTATAAGGATATTATTAGCAATATAAAAAGAGGTGGACTTCAAACAGCGATAAATGGGCCTTCTGAAAGTCAAAAGGCTCATATTTGCTATGCAATTTGCAACCATTTAAATTCTAAAGGAATATTAGTTGCATATAATGAGCTTCAAGCTAGAAAAATATATGAAGATCTTTCCTATTTTTTTGACAAGGATGTAATTCTTTTTTCTTCAAAGGAGATAATGCTGCATGATGTTGAAGCTAAGAGTTATGAAGCTGTATATGAAAGAATAGCAGCTTTAGGCAGGATTCTAAAACACGATTATAAGTTTATCGTAATCAGTGCAGAAGCAATAGTTCAAAAACTAATTAGTAAAGAGCTTTTTGAGGAAAGTTGTTTAATATTTGATTATAGTAATAGAATTGATTTGACTATTACTATTCAAAAACTGATATCGATAGGCTATGAGAGAGTTACAACCGTTGAAGGCAAGGGGCAGTTTGCAATCAGGGGTGGAATAATAGATATTTATCCTATAAATAGCGAAAATGCGTATCGTATCGAGTTGTTTGATGACGAAATTGATTCTATTAGAATCTTTGACGTAATTTCACAAAGGTCTATAGAAAAGACTGAAAGTGTTGAAATTTTACCTGCAAGAGAAATAATTTATGATCGTGCACAACTTGATAGTATAATTTCTGAGATACAAAAAGATTTGGTAATGCAAAAAGAAAAGGTAAATACATTAACCAAACAGGATTATATAGTCAAGCTAGATGATAAAATAAGCCATGACCTTGACAAGTTTAAAGAAGACTACTATTTCCCGGGTATGGATAAATATATTTCCTATATAATTAAGAAACCTCAATTGATAATGGATTATATCGATGAGAATATAGTTGTTTTTTTCGATGAACCAAAAAGATTTCAACAAAGAGTTGAAAATATACATTTAGAAAATACTGAGATATGTAAAGCCTTGTTAGAGAAAGGGCATTTGCTTCCAGGTTGCTTTAATATATATTTTGAATTTGACTATATATGGAGTAGTTTATATAAGAAAAAATCTATTTACTTTAACACTATTATGGTGGATGAACTGCTTTTGTCAGGGAGTAAGAAATTCACTATTGCTTCAAGACTTTTAAATTCCTATCAGGGAAACTTTGACCTGATGGTGGATGATGTTAAATATTACAAGGAAAGTTCTTTTAGAGTGCTTATTTTAGCGGGAACAAAAAGCAAAGGTGAGATGCTTGCTGAGACCTTGAGAAGTAAAGAAATTGAAACGGTATATATTGATGAGGTTAGAGAGGGTATCTTGCCAGGACAAGTAATAGTGACCCATGGTAGTCTTAATAAGGGTTTTGAGTATCCGGAGATGAGATTTGTTGTAATCAGCGGTAAAGAGCTTTTTGGACAAGATAGGAAGCTTAAAAGGCATATAGCAAATAAGAACAAGGGCAAAAAAATAAGCGTCTTTACTGATTTAAATATTGGTGACTTTGTGGTACATCAATCTCACGGTATTGGGAGATATACTGGAATTGAGCAGTTGGTTGTTGATAATATTAAGAAGGATTATTTAAAAATTCAGTATCAGGAGGGAGCATTTCTTTATGTACCGACAAACCAGCTAGACTTGATACAGAAATACATTGGCTCGGAGGGAAAAACTCCTAAGCTTAGCAAACTTGGTGGAGCTGACTGGCTTAAGACTAAGGCAAAGACAAAACAATCTCTAATGGAACTAGCCGGCGAACTTATAAAATTATATGCTATGAGGGAGTCTTTGAAAGGTTATGCTTTTGGAAAGGATACTGTTTGGCAGAAGCAGTTTGAAGAACAGTTCCCTTATCAGGAAACTGAGGACCAGCTCAAGTGTATTGAAGAGATTAAGCAAGATATGGAATCGGATAAACCCATGGATAGGCTACTTTGCGGAGATGTGGGGTATGGAAAGACAGAAGTTGCCATTAGAGCTATATTTAAAGCAGTAATGGAGGGAAAGCAAGTAGCATATTTAGTACCCACAACGGTATTAGCCCAACAGCAGTATAGTAATTTCAAGGAACGTATGAAGGATTTTCCCGTTACTGTCGAAATGGTGAGTCGTTTTAGAACTCCAACAGAGCAGAAGAATATTTTAAAAGACGCCAAAGCAGGTCTTATCGATGTATTGATAGGTACCCACAGACTCTTACAAAAAGATGTTGCTTTTAAGAATCTAGGGCTTTTAGTTATAGATGAAGAGCAACGTTTTGGTGTTATGCACAAGGAAAAAATAAAAAATATGCGTGCAAATGTGGATGTTCTTACATTAACAGCTACACCTATTCCAAGAACTTTACATATGTCAATGGTGGGTATAAAAGATATCAGTACATTAGAAGACCCACCAGAGGAAAGATATCCGGTTCAGACTTATGTTATGGAGCATAACACCGAAGTTATAAAAGAAGCCATTAACAGAGAGATGTCACGCAGTGGGCAGGTATTTTATCTGTATAATCGTGTTCGATCAATTAATGTAAAAGCGGCGGAAATAAAGAATCTGGTGCCTGACGCTAGAATTGCAGTTGCACACGGACAGATGAAAGAATCGGAGCTTGAGGATGTAATGTTCCGGTTTATAAACGGTGAATATGATGTGCTTGTGTGTACCGTGATTATTGAATCAGGTCTTGATATGCCCAATGTTAATACCATTATAGTTGAAGATTCGGACAAGATGGGATTGGCTCAGCTTTACCAGCTAAGAGGCAGAGTTGGTAGATCTAACAGAATGGCTTATGCCTATATCACTTATAAAAAGGATAAGGTGCTTTCTGAAATTGCAGAGAAACGACTACAGGCAATTAAAGAGTTTACTGAGTTTGGGTCAGGCTTTAAGATTGCCATGAGAGATTTACAGATAAGGGGTGCGGGGAACTTATTAGGAGCTCAGCAACATGGACATATAGACTCTGTCGGATATGACATGTACTGCAAGCTGTTAGAAGAAGCATTAGGTGAGTTGAGAGGTCAGTCAAGGCATGATGATGTTGAGATATCCATTGATGTAAATCTAAGTGCATATATTGACAATAGTTATATAAGTATGGAAAATGAAAAGATAGAAATGTATAAGAGAATAGCTTCAATACAAGATGAACAGGATGTGTTGGATGTGGAGGACGAACTTATAGATAGGTTCGGAGATATTCCTATCCCTGTTTCAAATCTTATAAAGATCGCACATGTTAAAGCTTTAGCGTTAAAATGCGGGTTTTCATCGGTACAGGAAAAAAATGATGCTGTGATATTTCAGTTTATTGACGGTATGCGTGCAAATTTTGAAGTGATCGGCAAGTTAATGGAAAAATACAAACGGAAGCTTTTGTTTACCGCTAGCAATAATCCATATATTACATATAGAACAAACGATATCAAAAGAGAAAATTTTCTTGATAATATTAAGATTTTGTTACAGGACATTATTGATTTGAAGTAGTGGTTACAATTTATTATAATGGTATTATATATTATTTTTTTGTTACTGAGGGTTAGTATTCTATAGCGTAAGGAGCGAGTATTTTGGCAAAAAAGAAAAGGGTAGATAAAAAGAAAATTATAACAGTTACATCTTTACTAGTATTAACACTTGGGGCAGTAGGTTGGCTTTTCTATATCAATGCAACTAATTATGTTGCTACAATTAAAGGTGAGAAGATTACAACCGATGAGTTTAATTTTTTCCTCAACTCCACAAGAATCGAAATGGAATCAAATGCAAATGTGGATAAGAGAAGTGAGTCAGCACTTAAGGCGTTTTGGGATACTAGGGTTGAAGGTATGGACGCAAGAGAATATGCAAAACAACAAGCCCTCAATAGTGCAAAGGATTATAAAATTCAGCTCATAAAGGCAAAGGAAAAAGGTTTGAAATTGGATAAAGGTGATCTTGAAGATACAAAAGCTACTTTTAATCAAATAAAGAGTCAAATGTCTTCAGCATATGGTGGAGAGGCAAGAGGGGCAGAAGAATTCAAAAAGGAATATAATATAAGTTTTGAAAAGTATGAAAAAATACTTAAGAACCTTAGATTGGTATACAAGTATGTTGAGGAAGAACTCCCTACCTTTGATGTAACTGAAGCTGAAATGGAAGAATATTATAAAGAAAGTCCAAATACGGTTGATAAGGTGAAAGTAAGAAGAATTATGTTTGCCACCATGGATCTCACTTCCGCGACAGGTAAAGAATATACCGAGCTGGAGAAAAGAGATATAAAGGCTGAAGCCGAGAAAACTTTAGAAAAGATTAGAGCGGGCGAGGATGCAGAAAAACTTGCGTTGGATTTGTCCGATGATACTACAGTGAAAGATAACAAAGGATTATTTGAAGTCACCGCTAATACTAGTTCTAATATACCTGGTTTTCAGCAATGGGCACTTGAGCATAAGCCTGGTGATGCTGATATATTGGAGACCGAATATGGATATTTTGTATTGAAAGTAGAAGAGCGAACAACTTATGATGAGGTTAAGGATGCCGTTAGAGAATCCGTTCAAACAAAAAAATATTTAGAAAGACTTGAAAACTGGACAAAAGACTCTGAATTTGATGTTATAAAAAATGAAAGAATTTACAACAAAATTAATATAAAATAATAGCACATCTTAAAGGCCGGAAATCCGGTCTTTTTTTGTTACGCTTTTTCGAACGAAGTGAAAGAGGCAAAAATGAAGGGGTTCGATGCCCGGAGCTTTTTGTTGTCTAGTTTTGACATTATAAAGTGATGAGATTGCTAAATATCACAAAGATTTTTTTAGTTATCATAATTCACCTGTTATGTATAAAAAACCAATAAATAATTAATAATAAAACTGTACTATAAATTAACTGTAAAAGGAGGTAAAACACATTGAAGGCTACCGGAATAGTTAGAAGAATAGACGATCTGGGCAGAGTTGTTATTCCAAAAGAGATAAGAAGGACTTTGAGAATAAGAGAAGGAGATCCTCTCGAGATATTTACTGATAGAGAAGGAGAAGTTATATTAAAAAAATATTCACCCATAGGTGAGTTAAGTGATTTTGCTGCTCAGTACGCAGAATCACTTCACAAGACAAGCGGTCACATAACATGTATTTCTGATAGAGATACTATTATTGCGGTTTCAGGTGCTGCAAAAAAGGAGTTTCTTGAAAAGTCTTTAAGTTCTGATGTGGAGAGGATAATAGAAGAGAAAAACACTTTAGTTGTAAAAGCTCCTGAAGAAAAGACAATCACAATTCTAGCAGATGAAAATGGAGAGAAGCGGTATTCGTCACAGGTAGTATCTCCAATCATTTCAGAAGGAGATCCTATCGGTGCAGTAATGTTCTTGTCAACTGACCCTAATACACGTATGGGAGAAGTGGAAGCAAAACTTGCACAGACAGCTGCAGGCTTTTTAGGTAAACAAATGGAACAATAAATACAAAAGTTAAATATATTGAACGATAATTCGTATTTTAACATCAAGATTTTGAGTTCAATAGACGCATGCACATGATTTCTTAAGAAATTTAAGTATTGAATGTAAAAGTTTTTTCGAGGAACATGTAGAGGTAAAATGAAAATAACTTTGTATTGCAAAAATAACAGGTAGCCTTTAAGAGTACCTGTTATTTTTTTGTAATAGATAAGAATAATAATTTTATAGGTGGCTCTTAACAAAAGTGGCATAATTTAAAATTTATATTAAAAAAACCGGATTTTCTAATGCTGTTTTATAATTAGTGGTATAATTGTTAATTAGATAATTAAAAATAACTTTACACAAGTGCCCTTAGCAAGATTTTTTGAGTATAAGGTAGTTGAAGTACATTTAACCTTATGTAAGGCTAGAAATTAGTAATGTTAAAATGTACTAGCCATTTTTGAAAATTGACCTATGAGGAGTTGGTTTTATGCTAAAAGACAAATATACATTTTCGGATTTGCTGGATATTATGAAGTTGCTCAGGAGTGAGAATGGCTGTCCTTGGGACAGGGAACAAACATTTGATAGTATTAAAAAATATCTAATTGAAGAAACTTATGAGGTTCTTGAGGTAATCGATCTAAAAGATAAAAAGAGAATTTGTGAAGAGTTGGGAGATTTACTGTTGCAAATTGTTTTTATTGCCCAAATAGCACGTGAAGAGGAAAGTTTTACAATTGATGATGTTATAACGGAAATTTCTAGAAAGATGGTTTTGCGCCATCCCCATGTTTTTGGAGAGGTAAAAGCTGAAAATTCTGATGAGGTCTTAACAAACTGGGAGCAAATAAAAAAGAAAGAAAAGGGCATTGAAAGCCAGACAGATGTCTTAAAAGATGTTCCTTCAAATCTTCCGGCATTGATGAGAAGCTATAAAGTTCAACAAAAGGCAGCACAGGTTGGCTTTGATTGGGATAACATTGAAGATGTTCTAAAAAAAGTGGATGAAGAAATTCTTGAATTAAAGGATGTATACAAAAGTAAAGATGTGGAAAGAATAACTGATGAGGTGGGAGATGTATTATTTTCCATTGTAAACTTGACTAGATTCTTGAAAGTGCAGCCTGAACTTGCATTGACAGGTTCTATTAATAAATTCATCAAAAGGTTTGAGTATATTGAGACAGAAGGCAAAAAAGAGGGTAAAAAGTTAGAGGATATGTCATTACAGGAGATGGAAGAGCTGTGGAATAAGTCAAAAATACATAAGTTATAAAAATATTTTTGATAAATTATCAAATAGGAGGAGGAGATTTACGGAAAGTGTAGAATATAAAAAATCTGCTTGTTAAAGTTGTTTATACAATGTAATTTTGCAGCTGAAACTTATGAGTTTCAAAAAATAATACAATATAATTATTAGGAGGATTAACTATGAATAAGACGGATTTAGTTGCAAGTATGGCGGAAAAAGGTGATTTATCAAAGAAGGATGCAGAAAAGGCACTTAATGCTTTTATAGAGAGTGTGGAAGAAACTTTGTCTAAAGGAGATAAAATCCAATTGGTAGGTTTCGGAACATTTGAAGTAAGAGAAAGAGCAGCAAGAAAGGGTAGAAATCCACAAACAAAGGAAGAAATAGATATTCCTGCAACAAAGGCTCCAGTTTTTAAAGTAGGTAAAGGCTTGAAAGATATAGTCAATAAATAATTCTAAGTAAATAAAGGTAAAGGGGCTTAGTGTCCCTAAACATTTAGATGTTTATTGAAGGACAGAAGTTGCAATACAATGGAAATTTGCAGTGCAAATTTCTCGTAAAGAAGGGCTGTTGCAAATTAAATGTTAATCATTAAGAGCTGTATGAGTTTTACAAAGACTTTACTGTGCTAATGATTAATTAATTGCAATAGTCTCTTTTAGTTTTTGGAAGATAAGTATTTTTGCTTATCGCTTCATATGTCCTAAGGTCTTATAAGCTCAAGATTATACATTGAAAACTAGTACAAACGGGGGGATTTCATGAGGATTGATAAATATCTTAAAGTATCAAGACTAATTAAAAGGCGCACTTTAGCAAATGAGGCTTGTGAAAATGGTAGAGTTAAAATAAATGATAAAGTTGCAAAGCCAGGGACGGAAATCAAAGTTGGAGATATAATTGAAATTCAGTTTGGAAATAGCAACACTAAAGTGGAAGTCTTGTCCATTAGTGAGCATGTTCTAAAAGCTGATTCTAAAGAAATGTTTAAGATTTTATAAGTTTTCAATATATTGCTTTTACATAAAAAGAATATTTCCTTTGAGGAGATATTCTTTTTTATTATAGGTATTTTTTGTTTTGTACAGGCATAAATATTATAAAGTGATTTCAAAAAAAGCTATGCAATTGCTGTAAAAGATGGTTTGGATTTTTGCACAGCAAAATAAGAATATTTTGCCTAGGAGTTTTTTAGCTTCAGTGAAAGGTCTTGTGACCTAAATGTTGTGTAGGCTATCTCTTTAAATGAATTAAGAATAATTAATTACTGTTCTGTTGAACGCATATTATAAGTGCTAGGGGGATTAAAATGAATGAAGAGAAGAAATTTTCAAGACAGACTACTCAAAACCTTATATTGGAGAACAGGGAGAAACTCAGTGTGTCAGGGGTTCTCAAAGTAATAAGTTTTGATGATGAGACTGTAGAAATTGAAACAGAATTAGGACTTCTTATTATATGTGGTGAAGACTTGCATATAAATAAATTGAGTATTGATAATTCGGAACTGAGTGTTGAAGGTTATATTGTAAGTTGCGAATACAATGACAATGAAGGCTCAAGATCTAAAGGTATGGGTTTCTTTTCAAAGATGTTTAGATAAGGTGAATTATAAAAACTTTGCAATCGCCATTTCAAAAAATGATTTGCATATACTGCTAAGCTTCTAAGATGATCTTTGCGACTATATTATTATAAGGTTATTTTTTGAAATGGCCTAAAGGATACGTGATTAAATTGTTATTTTCTGTTGGAAATCAAGCTTATGTATTTCTATGTTGTGTTTTGGGGGGGATGATTATAGCCTTTATCTACGATGTCTTTAGGATAAGAAGGAAGGCTATAAAGACAGGTAATTTAATTGTATATTTTGAGGACTTTGTTTATTGGATTATAGTGGCTCTAGTGCTTTTTGCTGTTGTTTATATGAGTAATGACGGAGAACTCAGAGGATATCTTTTTATTGGTGCTTTAATCGGTATTATTTTGTATTCGCTTCTACTAAGTAAGATTATAATGACATTATTTCTTTTTGTGTTAAGGGTGGTGTATAAGTTTTTATGCACTGTGTGTATTATTTTATTATTTCTATTCAAAATTTTGTTTAAAGTATTGAAAGTACCAGCAAAAGTAATCTATAATGGTTTAAGAGTAATATTTGGCAAAGCTCGAAGAGCAAGTAAAGCTAAATTGAGTAAGTTTTGTGTTTGGAAAAAAAGGTTTAAGAACATTATTAAGAAGATATAGATTTGTGAAGGGGAACATTCTCTTTAATAATATTTCTAAAATATAGGAGGATTTTTCTATAAGTTGTAGAATTAATATAGTATTATATGCATATTTATTCTACAAATATACGACACAAATCCTATAGTATTCACTTTAGGATAATATATAAATGTATTGTGTTGAGGGAGAGTAACTTTATGAACAAAAGAAAAAAGTCTAGATTTGGAATTCTACTTTTCTTAGGTGCTATTGCGTACTTAACTTATCTGTTTATAAGTCAACAGGGGGTTCTTTATGCAAAACAAGCTCAACTAGAAAGTATTAATTCTAAAATACAGGCGGAAGAAGAAAATAAAGAAAAACTTATAAGACAAAGCGAAGAAATAAATTCTGATGAAAGTATTGAGAAAATAGCAAGAGAAAAGCTTGGTATGGTTAAACATGGTGAACGTGTATTTGTTGATGTCAACAATTAGAACATTTGGACACATCTAACCCATTTGCCACATTTAGTTGATACTTGACTTATAACGGCATATGTTATATAATCGTATTACTTATTATAATCAGGAGGATTATTAAATTTATGCTCGTTGAGGTAGGTAAAATCGTTGAAGGAAAAGTTTCTGGCATAACAAATTTTGGAGCTTTCGTTCAACTTTCTAATGGTCAGACTGGATTGGTTCACATCTCAGAAGTTGCCGAGGAGTACGTTAAGGACATAAAAGCACATCTTAATGAAAGCCAAATTGTAAAAGTCAAAATTATTTCTGTCGACAAAAACGGAAAAATAAGTTTGTCTATTAAAAAGGCTTTAGATCCAAAGCCAGTTGTGAAGTCTAGTAACCCTGTTGAGGTGGATTTGAATAAGGGAAATGCTAGGAATTTGTCATTTGAAGATCTTATGTCTAAATTTATGAAAGATAGCGACGAGAAACTTCATGACTTAAAGAAGAATTTCGAATCTAAAAGAGGTGGAGGCGGATACAGAAGATCTGCTCAATACTAATCTTTTTAGAAGGAGTCTTAATAGGCTTTCATGGATAATGACCTTTTGTTGGTATTTGCATTTTTGCCTATACATTAGTTTAATATTAATTTTTTTATATAATAAAATGGATTTGCTTATTTGGCTAAATCCGTTTCTTTATTTTAAAATAGTTTATTTTTTCTTTTACTTTATGACTTAAAATAGGTATCAATTTGAGGGAAAAGTCATATAATAATACGGTAATAATAATTTTCTTAAAAATACCACGAAATTTATGTTGACATAGAAGTCAACATGTATTATAATGAGGAAGTCGCTTGAGAGAGTGGTGCATGGAATGCCGAAGTGGCGGAACTGGCAGACGCACAGGACTTAAAATCCTGCGGGACTTAAATCCCGTACCGGTTCGATTCCGGTCTTCGGCACCAATATATCGCGGGGTGGAGCAGTATGGTAGCTCGTCGGGCTCATAACCCGAAGGTCAGTGGTTCAAATCCGCTCCCCGCAACCAAATGAAAACTAAGATGTTGATACAATCGGAAGCCCTTGTTACAAGGGCTTTTCGGCATTTATGGGGTAAAGTTCGGTAAGAAGTCAGGCAAATCTAGCGGAATTAAATGTTAATAGATGGCAAAATTGCACCCTTTCTTATTTGAAATTTCGAATAAAAGGGTGCATACTTTTTGGCGGTTAAGTTAAGAAATATGTGCGATTCTATTTGAAAGTTTTTTTGATACCATGCAGTATTTTGTGCTTTCTTCTTCTTTTCTTGTGTGTAAAATTGAAATCTGGTAAAATATTGTTTGTTATCAGATGAAAATATGACTTTAGTCATGTTGGTTTTTGAAAATATATGACTTTTGTCTAAGTATAGGAATTTATAAAAAACCAGTTAAGAGGAAAATGAGTAAAAAAATGTATAAGTGGAAAATTAGATGACTAAGTGATAAACTAAATGAATGATAAACAAAGTGCAAAATACAATATCA
>JGI24712J26585_10001158_pt1 | contig 22629 bp, 11 predicted proteins | sample BioPla3DNA2_FD_26585 | JGI IMG/M metagenome (IMG submission 26585)
GTAGGTAAAATCGACCTTCTTGTAAATTCGCCCATTTGCCGCTTCAACCGCTTGCCGGTCTGTCGTGAACAGGCTGCAATCGATATCTTCTTCCGCGTTGAGCCCTTTATCCACCACCGTTTCCACGTCGATGGTGTAAGCTGACGTCATTTTCGAGAAATCGAGGATGATCTGTTTCCCCAAATTGAACATCTCCATCTCTTCACGTTCGGTGATGCTAATCTCCTCGTGAGGGGCATCCTTGTTTTTTGCCGCCTTTATGGAGATTTGAAGGTTAGAAGGGAATTTCAATACCATATCTTTCCCCTTGTAGCTTCCTGTCGCCGTTTCACCTGTCGCTTCGATTACTTCGCTTGTATTCCCGTCGGTTTTCTTCGCCACCCCATCGGCCTCGTAAAAAATCTGCCCCAATCCAAAGTATGACTTGTCGCTGATGAACGTGCCACTGTAAAGATCGTGCAGTTCGCCCTCTTTCATCTTGCCGGAGTAGAGTAGCACCGCTTTTACCCGGGTGTTGTCATCCAGTTGAATGTCCATTGGCGCGTAGAGGGTAAACCTGTCGCCGCTGCCGCTGATGATCATCGAGAAGGTTTGTGTATAGGTGTCGGTTTCCGATTTCAGCGTCACGCTGAAGTTGTCGTTGTTTTGCCCGCTGATGGTCAATACCTCGTCCTCGTACTTCGTCCCGGGTGGGTCATCCTCTTCGAAGTTCGTTTTTTTCATGGTCTGGTCGTCGGCCAGGTATTTTCCCTCGATATTGGGCGGGTTTGTGCCGTCGTGGATGGGCATGCCCAGTCCCTTGATGGCTTTCATCAGGTCTGGTGAGACCAAGGCCTCAATCTTCTGTTTTAAAAGGGCCTCCTTGGGGTCTTTGGGGTCATCGGGGTCAACAATCACCTCCCCGGGACAGGAGGTAAGCAACAGAATAGATACCGCCAATGAAAGGTAGTTAAACTTTTTCATAGGTAGGATATATTTAGCGTGTCTCTAATCTAAATTCTCTATAAGCCTTGCTGCAAAATTATTCTTTTTTTTCTTTTTCGCCTCATCCTTGCCCCTGTTTTTTAATTCAAATACCTGTACACCGCTACTTGAGTTTGAAAACCTTTGTCACGGTTTAAAACTTCTCAAATTAAAAACTCTCAAAGATGTGTCTATTAATTGTTGCACGGATTGGGACGATGACACCCGCCTTCCGGCTCGTGGGCGTACCAATATCCTTTGCCGCGGTCTTCTTTTACGACATATTTCTGTTGTTTAGAATCCCACTGGTATCTGTATCGAATATCATACGAGAGATACGTAATGCTGTCAAAAATAGCGGGTCTTACCTCACACATGTTGTTGTTGTCACAGTATAATTTTTTTAATGCCGTGAACTCGTTTACATTTAGCGAGGTGAGCAGGTTGTTGGAGCAGTCTAATTCTTGTAATGCCGTGCACCCGCTCACGTTTAACGAGGCGAGTTGGTTCCGATCGCAGTATAACCATTTCAATGCCGTGCACCCGCTCACGTTTAACGAGGTAAGCTTTCCTTGGGAATATCTAACGGTTGCTAACCCTGTACAACCACTTGCATCTAACGAAACGAGCGGGTTGTTATAGAAGGAGAAATGTCGTAATGATATCAACCCACTCACGTTTAACGAGGAGAGCTGATTGTCGTTGCAGAAAAAATGACTCAGTGCCGTACATCCGCTCACGTTTAACGAGGTAAGCTGGTTGTTCGCGCAGTTTAAATAATCCAAAGCGGTGTATCCGCTTACATTTAGCGAGGTAAGCTGGTTGTCGCTGCAGTGTAAACCCTCCAATGCCGTGCACCCGCTCACGTTTAACGTTGACGAGGTAAGTAGGTTGTTTTGACAGTGTAACCTTTTTAACGTGTTGCAACTGCTTGCATCTAACGAGGTGAGTTGGTTGTTTTGGCAAGTCAGGGCAGTTACCGGACCGTAAATCCGGATGGTTTGCGCGCCTAAGGTATATGGTTTTCCGTCTCTAATGTTTTCTCCCTCGTCTCTTTGGCCATTGTTGTTTAGGTCTATCCACGTATCATTGTGAACGGATGTAGCTATAGATAACTCTATGGTTTCCCCTACGGCCTTGGCGGTGGTAAGGGAGATAGATTTTACAGTTTTAACTACCAGCCCATGATAATCGAACTCTTCAATGTTCCCCTTTCCCCAAACGTTTTTCAGTGCAAACTCCAAGCGAAGGTTTTTGTCGCCGGGTACTTTGAAAAAATCGACCAACGAAGGGTCAAACTGCTTGGCTGACGTGTCTTTAAAATCGCTTCCCTTTACCGTGTAAAACCCTTTGGCCGGACAAGTAAATTCAGCAGAATAGTGTTTAAACGCGCCGCCGCCGAGGTCCATGCTTAGCAGCATGGATGTTGCCTTATCGTCGGCATTATACACTTTCATTTCCACGTTTAATTTCGTGGGCGAGTAAAGGGTGTCGTTCTTGGTGTTTTCCGCGTCATACCCTAATTTTCCCCAGCCGATTCCCGTGAACTCTTTTTGATCGTATTTCGGGAATACCTTACGTCCTTTCCCGTAGGCTTGCATCGTGAACGTTAAGTTGGTGCCATCGGGAGACATTTTATTTTGGGTATCTGCTGCCGGTATGGCCATAGTTTGCAGTACAGGATTATCTAACATGGGTTTATCGGCATAAAGAATGTAAATGGCATCGCCCCGAAACCAAGCCTCGTTAAAATTCACCTGCTTCAAGTATTGATCCCACACTATCCATTTGTACATGTCGCCGGTCATCCCTTGCGGGTCGTGGACCAGGAATGAAGTGGTACTGGCGTTTTCTCCTTTTCGGTACCCGATAACGTACAGCACGTGCGTCCCGTGATTAAGGATTACCGGGTGTTTTTTACGGAGAAGCTTTACCATTTCGGTCGCCGCGCTTTTTGTCCTGCGGAACGATGACGAGGAGATGGTAATACCCCCGCCAATCCTTTCTTGTATGGCTTTTACGATACTTCCGGTATCATAACTCGAAAAGGTGATGAAGTTTGTATTCCACCCTTCGTCAAGCGTGGAGTGTCCAATCTCTTTCACGAGCCTGAACAGGCTATTGTCTTGATCGGCAGGCAAATCCTTGTACGACCGCACGAACATCACGGCGCAAGCTGCCCAACAGGTGCTGCCTGCCTGCTCCATGTAGGGCGCCTTCATGGTAACAGTTTCCGTTTCGAAATTATAATCGGGAGTCAGGGAAATGGCGAGGTAACCGTACTTGCCACTTTCTGGCGTCGTGCCCGATCTCGTGGGGTTAAAAGGGGCATTGGCTTGTAAAGAGAGGGTTAGTTTCCCCGTTGTCTTGTTGTAGGAAAAATCAACCTTCTTGTAAATTCGCCCTTTTGCCGCTTCAACCGCTTGCCGGTCGGTCGTGAATAGGCTGCAATCGATATCCTCTTCCGCGTTAAGGCCTTTGTCAACCACCGTTTCCACGTCTATAGTGTAAGCCGATCTCATTTTCGAGAAATCGAGTATAATATGTTTCCCCAAATTGAACATCTCCATCTCCTCGCGTTCGGTAATGGTGATTTCCTCATGGGGAGCATCCTGGTTTTTTGCCGCCTTTATAGAAATTTGAAGGTTAGAGNGGAATTTCATTACCATATCTTTTCCCTTGTAGCTTCCTGTCGCCGTTTCACCTGTCGCTTCGATTACTTCGCTTGTATTCCCGTCGGTTTTCTTCGCCACCCCGTCGGCCTCGTAAAAAACCTGCCCCAATCCAAAATATGCCTTGTCGCTGATGAACGTGCCGCTGTAGAGATCGTGCAGTTCCCCTTCTTTTATCTTGCCGGAGTAGAGCAAGACGGCTTTTACCCGGGTGTTGTCGTCAATGGGAATGTCGATCGGCGCGTACAGGGTGAACCTATCGCCGTTGCCACTGATGACCATCGAAAAGGTTTGTGAATAGGAGGCGGTTTCCGATTTCAGCGTCACGGTGAAGTTGTCGTTGTTTTGCCCGCTGATGGTTAGCACCTCGTCCTCGTACTTCGTCCCGGGAGGGTCGTCCTCTTCCAAGTTCGTTTTTTTCATCGTCTGGTCATCTGCCAGGTATTTTCCCTCGATATTGGGCGGGTTTGTGCCGTCGTGAATGGGCATGCCCATTCCCTTGATGGCTTTCATCAGGTCGGGTGAAACCAAGGCCTCTATCTTCTGTTTCAAAAGGGCCTCCTTGGGGTCTTTGGGGTCATCGGGGTCAATGACCTCCCCGGGACAGGCGGTAAGCAGCAGGATGGATACCGCTAAGACAAGGTAACTGAATTTTTTCATGTCCGGTCTGTTTGATTTACTAACAAAGCTAATCAAAACTGAGGATAGTCACCTCCTTTTTTTAATGACTGGTACGATTTACGTAACCACTGGTTGATTGAGGAAATAACTGGTCAGAATTAAATGAAAATATTTTGATGATAACTGCCGTTTAATTATTAATTTTATAGCGTGCTTGTTTTCACGGTAACGAACAGTGGTTGAAATGCCTGCCCACGATAAACAGGTGTGCCTCGTTTGGCTCACTTGGCTAACTTGCCTTGTTTGTCTCGCCTTTCTACCTTATAAGGCGGGTGCACAGCATTTGCCTTTCATTAACTACAACACGCACAATGGTTTGCCACAGATACAGGTGCAGAGGTTGTACCAGGATAGTAAAGGGTATATTTGGGTAGGCACGAAAGGGGGTTTGGCAAAATTTAACGGTTCCACTTTCCAACAGTTTCTTCACAACGAATATATATACGGGATAGGAGAAACCTTGGACGGGGAGCTCTATTTCATAACGCTCTATAATGTATACAAGCAAGAAAGAGGAACAATGAAACATGTGGCCTCGCTTAACGAACAGATGCATCTTATCACGGGCAGGGATAGCTATTGGGTCTACACGAACAGCGAAATGAAAGAGTTTAGGGCAGACACGCTCTACCAGACCCTACAAAGCGGCATCGGCTTTGAAGGAACATTCACGGGCATCACGTATGATCGTGAAAACGACCGCCTTTTGTTTTCCACCTCGACAAATAGGGTTTATGCTCTAAAGGACAGAGAGATAAAAGAATTGTCTGCATTTGATTCGAAAGTAACGGTTTCTTCGTTTTCAAACGGCTATATCTATTACCACCTCCTCCTCTCGGCAACGGAGAATATCTACATCGATCCCGAAAGCCGGGAAGTGTTATTACGGTACAAGGATGATACGCGTATTCACGACGTTGAGATTCACAAGCTTCCCGTCCGACAGCATCTGTTATACAAGTTTAATATAAGGCAATACCTGTTGCTTGATAGCGCGACAAACAGTGTGCAACCCATTGAGTTACCGTTCGAGGAAGAGGTCTATCCCTTTATCATAGACAAAGACGACAACTGTTGGCTGGGAACCGACAATGGATTATATCAATTGAACAACAAGTCGTTCCGCGCCTACCCGCGCACGTTCATGAACAATTTTTGGACGATGATACGGGGTAAGGATGGTAACTATTATGGCGGGCAATACAAGGTCGGGTTGTTCCGGTTGGATCTGGCCAGGCAAGAAAAGCGGGAGATCATGGTGAAGGGAGCGGGTGGCACGTATAATAAGGATTTCTATTACGGTTCGTCGATGGACAGGCAAGGGAACCTCTATTTTCCCACGCATTTTGGGTTGGTAAAATATGACTACAAGAAAGCGAAATGTTTTGACATCGGCATTTCGATGATATCAAGATACGACCCGTACGAAGATAAGATTCTATTTGGCCATGGTCTTGGCATCGGTTTCATTGATGGAGACGAGAAAATTGAGGCTTTCACGGACAGCACGGGTGAAATTCTTTCCTTTTACCCGTCGGCCCTGGAGTTCACATCCAACGGCAATGTCTGGATTGGGAACCGCTCGGGATTGGTGCTTTTCGACAAGGCGAGCAAGCAACTGAAGCACGTGTCGAAGTTGCATTACGACGTATACCCTAACCAACAGTTGATTTCGATGGCAAAAGACCGCGAAGGTAACGTATGGATGGGTGGAAACTCTGAGCTTTGGCTTTACAACGGGCAAAAAGATAGTTTCACGCGTGTCGGGAAAGATTACTTCAACACGAAAATTCTTAGCCTTATCTCTCCCGACTCCACGCTGTTGCTGGTCGGAACATCGCGTGAGGTATTCGCGATGAGGTTAGACAAGTTTTATCGGGATGGAACGATTGAATTTAAAATGTTCAATCACCGCAACGGGTTTTTCAGTGAAGAGGTGGCGCAAAACGGGTTCCTTCTGGATGGCGATAGGGTGTTCATCCCTTCGTCCACCACCACCAGTGAGTTGTATTACAAGGGGATATCGTTTACGCCAGATTACTTTAACCTGTTTGTAACTTCCATCAACGAAACCGGGTTGAGCGATGAGGAGCAGGTTGGACTTCAGCCATTTTATGCCGGAAAGGGCAATAACAGGCTGACGATTCATTACGAGACAGTGGGGTTCGGGTTGCCCACCTATGCTGTTTTCAAGTACAAGCTGGAGGGAAAAGAGAAGGATTGGAACGAGTGGACACAAGCCGGTAGCGCACATTACTCGGGCTTAGGTTCTGGAAAGTACACTTTTCGTGTCGTCGCTAAAAATGGGGATAAGCTCGCACCCTACGAAGAGAAAGAGAGTTCGGTGGAGATCATTATCGACCTGCCTTTCTTTAAAGAACCCGATTTCTTCAAGTATGCCTTTTTCGCTTTCGCCCTGCTGACGCTTATCGTGGCGTTCTTTATATGGCGGAATTATAAAAACCGAATGGCAGTTCAGGCGCGTGAACGACACATAAAACTCTTGGAGGTGGCCACCCTGCAAGCGCAATTAAGCCCGCACTTCATTTTTAACTTTTTGTCGTCCATTCAAAGCCTTATCGGTCAAAAAAAGCCTGAAATTGCCAACGATTACTTGATGAAGTTCTCCCGTTTGATTCGCGCCTACATGGAATCATCTATTAAGTCGTCGATGTTGCTTGGGCGGTCGATTTTAGACAATGAAAACAGCATCAACGAGGAGATTGATATGCTGAAGACGTACGTGGAGTTGGAGAAAATGAAGTACCCCGACGGGAAAATTACATTCGAGGTTGAGTTGGAGTCCGATTCGCTATTGGATTGCTCCATTCCACCGATGCTCTTGCAGCCATTCGTGGAAAACGCCATCAAACATGGCATCCTGCCCAAAGAGGGGGCGGGGAACGTCACTGTTAGGTTTGAGCAGGATGGTCCCGCGCTGGTTTGTAAAATCATGGACGATGGCATTGGACGGGAACGGTCGGCTCAAATCAGGGAAAAATCCCTTAAGCCACACAAATCGAGGGGCCTGCAGTTGATCATGCAGCGTGTACAGCTGCTTAACGAGCTCAATTATACCATAAACATCGATTTCGAAGACCCCGAGTCGGGAGGCACAGTTGTTATCATCACCATTCAACATTAACGGAGGACGTTGAAGAACCCCCTGGGCTGTTTCGGGCACAATCGTTATCATTACCATTCAAAATGAACACGTTATGGAGAAATACAGCGCGCTTATCGTGGAGGATGTAAAAGAGACCTCCGACTATATTTATCAGCGAGTTTCGATGCTTTGCCCTGCCATCGCGAAAATCGACCAGGCACTAACCTTAAGCGAGGCCGAAGAGTTCATCGAAAGCTACCGTTACGACATCGTTTTTCTCGATATCCAGATGCAGACCGGCACCAGTTTCGATTTGTTGAAACGGTTGTCGGATAGGGGGGCTATCGACTTCGAAATCATTTTTATTACCGGTGAAAGCGACAAGGAGCACGTGTTGAGGGCTATCAAGTTTTCGGCCATCGACTTTTTGTATAAGCCATTGGATGACGGTGAGCTCGTGGTGGCGGTGAACAGGGCGCTGGGTAAACGTGAAACTCAGGATCTCAGCCACCAGATTAAGTTGCTGTTACAGCGGATGGACGAGCGGCCCGCGGTGAAATCCAACAAAATAGCGTTTCACCTACATAGTGGAATATTGCAAATGATACCCGTTGATGAGCTAAAATACCTGGAGGCCGATGGCGTGGTATCGAAAGTGTACCTGAAAAGTGGAGAAACCATCACGGTGAATAGGAATTTAGGGTATTACAAGGACCTCCTCATGCTTGAACACGACTTTATCCCGCTCAGCAACCGCATTTTGCTTAACAGGGAGTACGTGAAGCGATACAACCACCAGACGCTTACAATTACCCTTACCGACAATACTGAGCTGCCGGTATCGCGACGAAGGGGCAAAGAACTGAAAGAGATATTAAGTGAAAGGAGAGGGTTAAGCGCTGTTTTTTCAACTTTTATCTCAATGCACGGCGGCAAGAACAAACGGGGGTAATTAAAACGGGTAATACAAGGCAGCCTGTTTGGCTTACCGGGAAGTGGTAGCAATAACGTATCTGTTCTCTGATACGGTTATAGCATAAATTTATCCTATATTGAAAATTATTATATCATTTTTTTCTATAGGTTAATTGGGTTATATTTGCATTGTCAATGATGAGGAACTGATTTTATCAAGGGAGGAGCCCATTAAGGATGAATCTAATCAAGAAAAGGGTTTCCTGGGAAATATCCTCGTAGTTGAAAGCTCTCCTTTTAAAGGAGCCAATGGTAAAAGAGACAAAGAAAAATAATCATTTAACATTAAAACAGTAACAACAATGAGCAAGGATTTAGACAACAAGCAAGGCAACGTCGATTGCAAAGAGAAGGAGTACACCATGCCCCGTATTGGCGAGAAGGCACCGGCTTTCCGCGCCGTGACCACGCAGGGCGAGATCAACTTCCCGGAGGATTACAGCGGTAAGTGGAAGATTTTGTTCAGCCACCCGGCCGACTTTACCCCTGTCTGTACCACGGAGTTCATGACGTTCGCTACCCGCCAGAAGGAGTTCGAGGCGCTCAACTGCCAGCTTATTGGCCTTTCGGTCGACGGGCTTTTCAGCCATATCGCCTGGTTGCGCAACATCCAGACCCTGGAGTATAAAGGGATGAAGAACGTGGAGGTGACCTTCCCTCTTATCGAAGACATCAAGATGGAGGTGGCCAACAAGTACGGTATGATCCAGCCGGGAGAGAGCGATACCAAGGCCGTACGCGCGGTCTTCTTCATCGATCCCGAGAACATCATCCGCACCATCATCTACTACCCCGGCTCCATGGGCCGCAACTTCGATGAACTGTTGCGCGTGCTGAAGGGGCTACAAGTGTCCGACGAGTTTGGTGTTGCCCTCCCCGCCGACTGGGAGCCAGGTGACGACGTGATCGTTCCTCCCGCCGGTTCTTGCGGCGTGGCCAAGAAGCGCATGAAGGGTGACGACAAGGATATGCATTGCCACGACTGGTACCTCTGCACCAAGAAGCTCTCCAAGGAGAAGGTTGACAAGGCGTTGTATAAGTAATTGACCCGGTTGATGGATCGCGTGCGGATAGGGTGACATATTACAAATAAGGTGTTGTACAAGTAATTGCCCTTATTAGCCAGATTGAACGCGTGGCCATAGCCCGTCCATTAGGCTTACCCACTGCAAATAGCTAAGCGTACAACGAGCCCGCCCCCCACGATGGGAGCGGGCTCGTTCGCGTTTTACCGGGTCATCCCCTAGTGGGATGGGGTAATGGCCCGTGGAGTTGCTTATCGTGTAGACACTTTGCTTGTCGGCTTTGGTACGGGCTTCCTCACCATATCTGCATTAGGTTGCCCACATTGCTTGGAAGTGTAAACAGAGTATCTACAGGAGCTTCGGCATCGATACTTTGCAACTCAACATAATAATTTTCCTTCTTAGTTGTGATAAGAGCGTATACTTTTGTTCTCGATTTATTCAATTGCAAGCTGTTTTGATGCCAATATGGAAGATTTTTAAATTCAACAACTTCCACCTTATTACCATTATCTTTGTAGTAAAAGTTATTATTACTTGTTCCACCCTGTAAATTACCGTCATTACCAATTCTCATATGGTTTTTAATAGCTAAACTGGTCATTCCACCATATTCCTTTNACAGGCTTGTTACTTTTCTGGTCTTGAGATTGTACTTAAAGTTATGACTGAAGCCATAGCCAAAATTACAGAAGTAAAGAGTTTCATTATCATTCAATATAGATATAAAGGATGGCGTTCCTTCGCTGTCACCTACTATCAGATCGAACTTGTCTGTTGGAATATCATAACGGAATAGTTTTGTACTTCCACCCTGCCAGCCGCCAAATCCAGCATAAGCAAGATGGTATCTGATAGTTCCTATCAATGTTTTGCTATCCGGAGTTATACAGTTAATCGATAAATACCAACCATATGGCTTGTCCATACCATACGGATCTTTATAGGTGGGCTTGAATTCTACAGCATCCAAAAGCCCTTGCAAGTTTACCTCCGCTGTCTCTTTTGAATCTACATCATACACCACTATTCCATCTTGTGCATTATTATCTTCAGGCCCCCCCTCGCTATTGGCAAAACAACGACTAAATGCATAAAAGACCTTCTTGCCATCAGGCGTAACAAAGAAATCTCCAAAAGCAATATAAAGCCTTTCCGATTTATTACCTGTAATATGTGGCAAGTATGTCCATTCAAGTGTCTCAAGGTCGATAAGAAAAGGAACAGTTCCACCGGTCCAGGTACCTTTTTTATGGTAATCAAATCTTACCGACTCCTTATTGGAGTAAACCAGCATATACTTTCCAGCTTGTCCCGATTTGTTGGGATGATCGCCATATCCTAATATTATTCCCTCTATAAGCTCTATAGTGGGTTGTTTACCTTTTTCCCAGGTTATAAAGCAGGGAGTTTGCGTATATTGACCTGCATCACCATTTGGATCTGCTCCGGCCGTACCTATAAAGGTCATAACCGTTGAGTTGCCCGGTTTATTAGGATCGTCCGGATCAAGGGGATTGTCCGGGTCAATAGGATCGCAAGAAACAGATAGCACCATGCCCAAGAAGAGTGCTATAAACAGTTGAAAAACGTTTTTTGTAGTCTTCATCATTTTCTCTTTTTAAGTGTTAGTTATTCAGGTTTTATTTCATGTTAGTTAACGTGAATTCGATATAAAAAAATCACTTGAACATTACGGGTATAGCGAAAAATAGTAATTTTAAAACTATGACACATAAGCGATTGCTAATAATTCCGCTATGATTACAGGCCATAAAGTTACTAAATTAAGCGAAACGTATCACGAATACCTTACAAAAATAACAACAAATTTATTTCATGATCGATGATTTCTTTAAAAAAAGATAAAACTATTAAAGAACAGTCGTGACCAAGTGAGGGTGTTATTTATGCCGTTGCCGTTTAAAGCAATCTAACTGCCTTTTTCCCTGCTAACTTCCCGGATAGTCATTTTGCTTTTCGTCAATTACTCTCCACCCTTTACTTTTTGCTGTTTGCACTTGATTCTTGGTACAAACGTTTGCTTCGTTTGAATCCGATAAATCGATGATTCCCAGGACACCTTCTTTAACATTTGGCAAACTGTTGATCAGCGCCTCCATGCCATTTCCATGTATCCTGTTGGACCAGCATGCAATATCAAACTCTTCCCTGTCGTTACCGGAAACCAACAACGAGGTCAGTTGATTATTGACACAAAACACCTTTTCCAATGCCGTGTATTCTGAAAGATTCAGGCTGGTTAGTTTATTATCTTCACAAGACAACCATTTCAGCGTCTTGTACCCGGAAAGTTTTAGGCTAGATATCCTATTACTATCACAGGATACATACTCTAACTTCGGGCAGTTGGAAAGATCCAAGCTGGTCAGTTCATTATGGCCACAACCGAGAACTGATAGTTGATTNCATGTGGAAAGATCCAGGCTATTCAGTTCATTATCGCCACAANNGAGCGATTCTAGTTGATTGCATGTGGAAAGATCCAGGTCAGTTAAATAATTATTACGTATATCGAGGTATTTCAAGGCCGTGCAACCTGAAACATCTAAATAGGCAAGTTGGATGTCATCAAAGAAGATATTTTCTAACGACGTACAATTGGACAGGTTGAACGCACCTATGCTGTTTTGAACAGGAGCGGTGTCATCGTAATGATAAAATGTAATTGTCTCTAATTTTTTTAAGCCACTCGCGTTCAGATAGTCTATTTTGCAATGTGAACAATTGAGTTTTGATAACGCCGCGCAGTCGGTTAAATCGAGCGATACCATCTCGTTGATTTTGTCAATGTCGAAAACGTTCAGCGCTTTGCAATCGGTTAGTTTAATCGATGTCAGTAGGTTGTTGTCCGTAACCCTAAGGCTTTCCAGTGCCGTGCATCCTGTTAGATTAAGTGACGTTAGACCACCATTGTTAGAAACGGACACACTTCTTAACGCCGTGCATCCGGTTAAATCAAGTGATGTGAGCTGGCTGTTATGGACAGTGATATCTTGCAGTACCGTGTTCCCTTTAACGTGAAGCGTCTCAAGCGAGCCCACGTGCGCAAATTCCCTTAACGCCATGCCTTTTCGGATGTCAATCGATACGATGTTTACCCCCTTCTCGACCATGATCATAAGACCGGTAATAAAGCTGGCACCGTGAATTTTTAACGATTTAACGGAAGGTATTCCAGCCATCATCCAGTGATAAGGGTACGTTCCTACACTATTAAAGAATAGCCCTTCCCCTACATCTTGTATACCGCTGTCGTTCCAGTCTATCCAAATGTTCTTTTCCGTACCCGGTAAAGAATTTATCAAAACTACCGTGCCATCTAATTTGTCTATGGTGAAAACTATGACGTCCNCATTGGGAAGGGGATTGTCGGGGTCATCTGGGTTATCTGGCCCCTCTCCTTCCGGCATGGGTATGATGGTCCAGTTCTTGGTCTTGGCCGTTTTGGCATCTTGTGCCGTGGGCACTGCCTGGTTCCCCTCGAAATTAGCGAAGGCTTTATCGCCCTCGGCGCGTTGTGGCAGGTCGGTGATTACCTTTGTGATGGCGCTTGCGTCGAGCAGGTTATTACGGCAATCCAGCTTGGAGAGATTAGTCTTGCCGCTCACGTTGAGAGCGGTGAGCGAGTTGTTATAACAGTTCAGCGTCTTAAGGGCGTTACAGCCGGTCAAGGTAAGCGTCTTCAGGTTGTTCTCGCTACACTTCAGCATGGTCAGGCTGGCGCAGTTGGTCAAGTCCAACACCTGCAGCTTTTTACGTCCCGTGATTTCCAACTCGGTTAGGGGGTTGTTCTTGCAATGTACCTCGGTAAGCTCGGAGGAGCTAACGTAGAGGTCTTTCAGCAGGTTATCACTGCAATCCAACAGCTTAAGCTTCTCTATGTATATATGGATAGATAACGTTTCGATCCGGTTCTTGTTGCACCTTAGCTCCTGTAGGGTGGGACACCCGTTTACCTCCAGCCAGGTAATCTCGTTGTTGCTGCAGTCCACCTTCAGCAATCCCCCGTAGATGGTCACGGTATCGCGGGCTACCTTGAACTCCTGGGCGGTGCCGTACGCCGAAAAGCTTTCCCCTTCGTCCAACTCACCGTTGCCGTTGAGGTCCACCCATACATCGTCGGGGTTGGTCTCCTGCGCGGTCACCTTGAGCCGTATCGTGCTGCCGGCCTGCTTGGAGGTGGTGAAGGTAATCTTGCCCGCCGCGGGAGTCATCTTCCAGTTCTTAAGGTTGGCCGACGTGTAGTCGTTGCCCGAGGGGATAGCGGTGTTGCCGTCCAGCTTGATGATGGCCCCGTCTTTCTTTGCCCGTTTTGGCAGGTTCTTCACGATCCCGGCGATGTTCATCGAGTCGAGGCGGTTGTGTCGCAGGTCGACCTTCACCAGCGAGTCGTTATCGCCCACTTGGACCTTCGTTAAGCGATTGCTGTAGCAATCCACCTCTTTAAGTGCCTTCAACCCCTGCAGGTCTAGCGTGTGGAGCTCGTTTTTATAGCAGTCCAACTTTTCCAGTGCCTCGCAACCGGTCAGGTCCAGCTCCGTGAGCTTGCTCCTCGTTTGAAAGGTTTTAAGACCCTTGCACTTTCGCACGTCTACTTTCTCGAGGTTTTTCCCGGTGAAAAGCGACTTGAGCTGTTCGCACTCCCCGCCCAGGAATATCTTGAGCTTGTCGGTGGAGATCAATGTCACCTCGCTATTTGGATTGAGCTGTAGAGTCGTCAGCTCCATCTCCTCGAAATACAACCCGGCGAAGTCACCGTGAATCTTCATTTCCACTGATCGGATGTTAAGCTCGTTGTAGCCATCCTCCAGCTCTTCGCCCGGGTCCTTCTTGTCGTTGCCGTTGAGGTCGATCCAGGCGGGGTATACACAGGCGTGACGATCGCATTTGAGGCGTACCCTGGTACCTATCGATAGGGGAGTAGTAACCGTGAGGTATGGTACACCACACTCGTTCAGGTCCATCCCGTCGGTGGAACGACAGAAGTCAATGATGGACTCGTTCTCGAACCAGAAGACAAAATGCCCGAATAGGGAAGTGTAAGCGTCGGCCTTACCCAGGAAGTCCATGCCGTTAAGCACGAACTTCGCCGCTTTCGATCCCAGCTCGCCAACTCCCTTGCCAAGCTCGCACTCGACCATTGTCCCGCTTCCTAAAAGCCCTATCATTCGGTCGGCGAACGCCTTCATGGCCTCTCCGATACCTTTGGCCTTATACAAGTCGAAAATGTACTTAATGTAGCCGTAGCTCTGCTCGGCGAACGCCTTCACGCACGCCGTTCCCACTGGCCATCCCAGGCCGTCGGCCAGGTAGAGCGTGGGCGCCACAATGTTTAGGAAAGAGCCAGATGTCCACTCGCCCAGGCCCGAATTGGCCGATATATAGTAGTTGGTGTTGGTTTTCATGGTGTACTTCACTTCCTCCGGTGGCTGGCACAAGCCCGCCTTCAATAGGAGGATATCGGTTATACCGAAGTTTGCCGCCTTGGAGACACCCAGGTCCTCTCGTAATACCTCTAGGCGTTGGCCATTCTCTTTTTCTTCCTCTATGATGATGCGATAGGCGGGTCCCGTACCGTTGCTGCCGATGATGATGCTGCTTCCCTCGTTGGTAATCACCAAGGGCGGCATAGAGACGTCTTTTTTATCGTCATCGGCCCGGGTTTGGGGTACTGATTGACTAACCCCTTGTAAGGTCGATTGGGTGAGCGGTTGGTGTGTCCCCACCGGGGTCGATCGAGTTACCTCTCGTGGGGGTGTTTGGGTGAACGGTTGTGAAGTCGTCCCTGAAGTCTCTTGTGTTGCCCGCGTATCTTTAGTGGTTGCCCCCTCTGGCGTAACTATCATCGATTCGAACAGCTCGCCATACAGTGATATCAGCCGCGTGTTATCTTCGGAGAGTAGATCGGCCTCCTCCTTGATCAACCGTTCCACCTCGGCCAGCACCGGGGCGAACTTGGGCGTTTTTTTCAGCAGCTCTTCCGCTCGGGTCCACTGCTCCTTGTCCAGTTGCGAACGGGCGCCGGTGATCATCATGAACATGCCAATGGCGCTGCTCTCGGCGCTTAGCTCTATCTCCTCCTCGCCCACGTTCAGGTAGGCGAGCATTAGCACCTTGTTATTATCATCCGCCATGAACACCGTCTGCTGCAGTTGTTCCGACTCGTCGATACCCACCACGAAGTCGCCCTTCTTGGTCATCTTCTGCTTATCGGAGAAGGAGACCACGCTGTATTTCTCGAAGTTCACCTTGGCACCCTGGGGCAGCTTCACGCTCCCCGCCTTCTCGCCCACTTCAGGCTCCGGCTTTTCAGGTTCGAGCGGGCCGTCGAACTTTTTGGCCATGCCGTCCTGCTCGTGGTATATCATCGCCGCGTCTTGGAAGCCCTCCTCGATCCAGAGCGTGGCGAAATGCACGTTGGTGAGTCCATTCTCCGTCATCGTTCCGGAGTAGACGTCGATTATCCGGTAGGCGTTGCCCTCACTTGACAACCCGGTTTTACCGTTGTAAAGGGTGAACTTGTTTCCTTCGCCGCTGATGATCATGTTGTAGGAGTCGGGCATGTCATCATCCTCGTTCTCCACCAGCAGGTTCACCGAGAAGCGCTCGTTGTCCTGGTTCTTAAGCGTCCACTTCTCACGGACGTACTTGGTGCCGACAGGGCTACAGTCCTCGAAGTTTTTGCACACCTTCAGTGTGATGTCGTCCGCCAGGTAGGATCCCTCGATGTTGGGCGGCTGAACGCCGTTGTAAATGGGCATGCCGAACTTTTTGAGCGTTGCTACCGCCTCCAAAGTGACCGCTGTCTCTAGCTTCTCATTGAGTATCTCTGCCCTCTTTTCCTCCTTCGGTACCTCTATCTCCTCGGGGGGGCAGCCATGGAAGAGTATGGCTGTAAGTAGCAGTACAACCATCCCGTAAACATGTTTTCTCTTTTTCATAAGTCTGTTTTGTTTTTATAGTTGATACTGTCTTAAAAAGTGTGTAAAGCGCATTTTTTCTATCTTTGATTTTTGAACTGTAAACCAAAAAATTAAAGATTATCATGCACTTTACACAGCCGAAAGTTAGTAAAATATTGGAAGATATTCTACAAAAAGAAGACGGATTAAACACGATTTTGAAGTTAAGCCTTGAAGCCCTGATGAGATCGGAACACGAGATTTTCAAGAGCAACGTTGGAGATTACAGTAACGGTTTCCGCGGTCGCAAGGTTTTCGGGGACAAGCGAATGATCGAACCGCGTGTTCCGCATGATCGACGCCTATTTCATACCCACCCGATGCGGTGACAGCGTGAGCAAGGAGGCCTACTACACGTTGCTGTTGCTGGGAAGGGTGAGCATGAACCGCAAGGCTCACGGGCGTAAACTACCCAAGTTGCCTCTTATCGGGCTTGGAAACTAACAACAGGTAAGCGTATAACGAGCTCGCCTCATGATGGGAGCGGGCTCGTTCGCGTTTTACCGGGTCACCCCCTGGTGGGGTGGGGCAATGGCCCGTGGAGTTGCCTATCGTGTAAACACTTGGCTTGTCGGCCTATCGGGGTTGGTACTGGCTTCTTTGTCTCCCAGGTGTTATTTACGCCCTTTGTACACGGGACAATTGCCCGCGTATCCGACGCAATTATAGACCAGTTGCCACCCTTTATTCTTCGCCGCGGCAACCTGACCTTCTGTAGCAAAATTTTCCTCCTTAGCGCTTTCGCTTACAAATGCACAATACCTAAAATCTTCGCCAGATGAACTGTGTTTTCCGAGGCTATCGAGAAACTTGTTGAAGTTCTCCCCATGGATACGGTTATGGTGACAATAGATATAGGTGGGCAGTCCGCCATTAAGCGACAGTTTCTCTATCTGGTTGTCGTTGCAAAAAATAGCCACGCCCCCCGTGTATTTGGTTTCCACGAATATCGATAACGATGTCAACCGGTTATTTGAACAGTCGAGCCTAATGAACTTCTGTTTTACCAACTGCAGGTTTTCTATCTGATTATTTTTACAGTCCAAAACATTCAGCTTTGGCGCTTTAGTCAGGTCCAACACTGTTAGTTTATTATCACTGCAATCTAACCTTGATAGCGACTGGTTATTTATTTCCAGCTTTGTAATCTGGTTATCGGGGCAGTTAAAATCGTCTATTTTACCATAAACAGCCACCGTGCCCTCTACCTCATAGGTGTCTAATCCGTTGAAATCTTCGCCTTTATCTTTCTTGCCGTTACCGTTTAAATCAATCCAACTGCCTTTTTCCACTCCAATCGCGACAAGTTCCACATTCACGAGGCTTTCCGTTGTGATTTTAATATAGTTGCTTTTACTTGCACTTTCCTCTTCGGCATCAAAAAATTCGCTCGGATCGCACGAGAATACTCCCAGCATTGCCACACCCGAGATCGCAATGCCAAATAGCAATGGGGTGATTTTGTTTTTCCTCGGTTTCATATTCCTGAAATAAAAAGATTTGTTTTACTCTTTACCATATCTGCATCAGGTTGCTCACGTTAGGAGGAAGTGTAAACAGGGTATCTACAGGGGCATCGGCATCGGCTTCAACACTCTGCAGCTCTACATAATAGTTCCTCTCCTTAGTTGTGATAAGACCGTACGCTTTTGTTCGCGATTTATTAAACTGTAAACTGTTCTCGGGGAGATTTTTGAACTTCACCCCTTCCACTTTACCATTCACTTCTTTCTTATAGTTGCCTCCAAAATAAGCTTCAAGGTTTCCTTTATTGCCAAGTCTTATATGATTGTTCATGGACAAACTGGGCATACCTTCAAAACCTTCCGGCAAACCGGTTACTTTTCTGCTTTTGAGGTTGTATTTAAAGTGGAAGCTAAAGCCGTAGCCAACATTCCAAAAGTAGAGGGTTTCGTTATCATTCAAAATAGTTCTAAATGAGGGGGAGCCTTCGCTTTCACCAATTATCAAATCAAACTCATTTTTAGCTATATCGTAGCGGAATAATTTATGAGATCCGCCCTGCCAGCCGGCAAATCCTCCATAGGTGGCATTATAGTTGATTGTTCCAATAATTGTTTTGCTATCAGGTGTAAAGCAATTAATATATATAAACCAGCCAAAATTTTCAGCACCCTTAAATCCAACCGCGTTTAAAAGTCCTCCCAATTCAATCACTTCGGTCTTTCCCGAATCGAAATCGTAAATAGCCATTCCATCTTCCCCCCGGTTCTCATAAGTTTGACCATCTGCAAAGGCATTAACGCGCTGATATGAATAACAAGCTTTCTTCCCATCCGGCGATACAAAGAAAGCCCTTATATTGGGAACAAAGCCTAAATCATTATTGCCTTTGACATGTGGCAGGTATTCCCATTCAAGAGTCTCAAGATCAATAAGGTAAGGCACGGATTCGCCTCCACGCCAGCTGCCTTTTTTATAGTATTCACCTCTCACATCAAATCTGCTGGAACAGACCAGCATATATTTTCCGGCTTGTCCCGATTTGTTGGGATGATCACTTGATTCCAATTTTATTCCCTCAATAGGCTCTATAGTGGGTTGTTCGCCTTTTTCCCAGGTTATAAAGCATGGGTTATTTCCGGTTGTACCTATAAAGGTCATTTTCGTTAGTTTACCCGGCTTATCGGGATTATCGGGATCGTCTGGGAATATCTCATCGCACGAGATAAACAGCACCATACCCATCANGAGTGCCATAAATAGTTGTAAAATTTTTTTTAACTGTTTCATAGTATGTTTCTCCTTTTATTTAATGTTTTATTATTTAGTTACATAGAACCTTTTATGANTATTTTAATCATGTCGATTTCATGCCTAACTTCTTTTCCTATTTATCCTTAATAAATTCATTCATTTTTTCTCCACGTAGTAGAACGTGATGATGGTGTTCTTTGCAAAAAGTTTTTTGGAAGGTTCATCTTTTTTGGTTCCTGTAGCCGATACGAGGTAAGGGCTTAAGTCTGACCCTTTAACATAGCCAATGCCCCCCGTCGTATTGTACACGTACGTGGCACTTTTCATCCATTTGGCCGGAACTTCAACCTTTTTCGTGTATTTCGTTAACAGGGAGATGGGAATATCCTTGAAGGAAACTGAAGATTTCTCATCAAACACGTATATATCCGTCTCGTCTGCATAACGTCCCTCTTGGTAGAATGAATAGTTAAGGGTAAGCTTTGTTATCTTGGTGGGCTTTTCCGCTTTATCCAGCGTGAGTTCCATTTCAATAATATCATTGACACTNGTAATGTGGTTTCTGCCGAGTGCAGATATTGTTTTGTCAAATGAAACGTTATTTTTCCCGGAGAACTGTTTTTTATCCGACCGGTTTTGCTTGAGCGCGAAAAAGTCGGTGGGTTCCGTGCAGTATGAGAATTCGTTTAACCAAAGACCTCTTGAGCCCCTGAAATTAATATGCCAGGAGTCATGGTAAACAGTCAAGTCTACTTCTCGAGCGGTAGCTGCATCCGGCACTGTAAAAAAATGGATATCTCCTAACAGGTAGTACGTTTTCCCGCCCGGCTGATCATCTTCCTCCTCCTCCTCTTCTTCTTCTTCTTCTGGTTCCGCGGTATTCACCTCGGTAACGGTTATCTTCCCCGGCTCCACATTGATCTCCACCGTTTCGCGGCGACCTTGCTCGTTGATGGCGGTGACCAGCCATTTTCCAACGGCCAGCACCTGGTCGATGCCCTCTTTGACCCACTTTCTCCCGGTCACGAAGATCGATGGTCCGTCGTCGGAAGGTGTGCTTTCCTTTTTCTGCGAGATGACGATTTTTGCCGGTTGCTCCTCGTTCTTGTCCTTCACGACGATTTGCCCCTGCGTCTTCTTGTCAATCTCCCGCGTTGCTTCTTGTGACACCCTTTCTATATGTTCAGCCAGCTCCTCACACACGAAGTCCGTAACCTCTGTGACATCCTCCCCGAAGATCTTCTCCCTGATGTATTTCTTCATGTCCTCCTTCGCCTTCGCCTTTTCATTGAAGTCCTTGGCGTTCGCGAGTCGATCCATATTGTCAGTGACTTTGACAGCCTCCATACCGATTCCTGCTCCGGGTACCACTGTGGCGAAGCCGTCGAGCGCGATCTCGGCTCCGCCCACCACTATTTCCCCGTAATCTTTCGTCAGGTCTTGCAGGGTCAGCCCCTTTTCCTGGAGCGTGGTGATCACGTCCGCGTTGTCCGAAGCCAGCAGGACCCCCATCAGCGTGGTCCCGTGCTCATCGTACGACCCGTCGTTCATCTTATGGTAGAATTCCTGCTCACTGCTCGGTTTAGCAGGCCAGCCCTGGTTGTCCCAACACCACAGGGCGCTCTNGTACAGGTCTGTGCGGGCATCTTTTCTCTCCACGTTGGTGAACACCACCATGAAACGCTGCCTGTTTCTTTTGTCTATCCCGGACACCTTTCTGAAGAATTTTGTCACGGAACCAAATAATCCCCTAGTCCTGGTGGGCGATAGCAGTACGCCCGACTGCTCCAGCCTTTGAGCGGCCGCCTCGTATTGCTCCTTTTTTTCGCTTATGTTGGCCACGTAGCCGACCAGCCGTCTGCACTCTTCCATGCTCAAGGTACCCTCGAGCGGACCTTTCGTGAACCCGTCGGAGGTGTAGTTTAAGAACTCCAGTATCATGGCCTCCTTGAGGTACGCGAACTCGTAGAATAGCTCCACGTCAGACTGGAAGCCTTCGTAACCCGTGTCGGAGGTAAAATCGATATCTTTCTCTATTCCATTGCGCTCACAGCCCTGCAGTATTAGTAGCGCCAGCGTTATGGAGGTTAGCCACCACAATGATAATGGTATTATTTTTTTCATACGATTATTTTAATAATATATTTCTGCAAGCACGGGGTTTGGTTGGCAAACCAAACCCCGTGCTGTTCATCACTTGTTACATGGCTCCGGTTCATGGCAACCGCCTTCCGGCTCGTGCTCGTACCACCACCCGCGTTTGGTATCCTCTATCATCACGTATTTTCTTTGTTCCCAATCATACTCGTACTTGTACCGGACATCGTGTAAAAACGTCTCAATGTTTTTAAAGTAGGGGGGGATTATGCCTAATAGCCCGTTGTTCCCACACTGAAGGTGTTTCAAAGCCGTGCAGTCTGAAACATCCAGGCTGGTTAGCTGATTGTCTTGACACTGAAGTTGTTTCAAAGCCGTGCAACCGGAAACATTCAGTTTGGTTAGGTTATTCGCATTACAACGAATTTCTTCCAGCGACGTGAATCCTGACAAATTTAGGCTGGTCAGCTTGCTCATGATAATTGTAAACTCCTTCAACGCCTTACATTCTGAAATGTTTAGTTCGGCTAGTTCTTTGTTGTCATAGCAGTATATCTCCTTCAACGCCTTGCATCCGGTTAGATTAAGGCTGGTTATCTGAGTATAATGGCAGGAAAGATTTTCCAGCGCTGTACAGCCGTCAACCATAAGCGATGTGAGTGGCAATTTAAAAATACTCAGCTCCTTCAACGCTTTGCATTTACGAACATCTATCGATGTGACTTCTTTGTAACTGGCCCCAAGGTACGTGATAAAACTTGCGCCGTGTATTTTCACGGTTTGAACGGTAGGTATTCCTTCTAACCAATAACGGACATTGTACTGTATCTCTTCACCTTTATCTTTTTTGTTGTTGCCATTCAGGTCTATCCAAAGTTTTTCTTTCGTGCCCGGTAAAAATTCAACCTCAAAACCTATTTCGCTTTTACCGTCAAGCTCAGATATGGTGAGAATGATAACATCCTCATCAGGAAGCGGTTCATCGGGATCCTCTGTTTCTTCCGGTTCCGCGGTATTTACCTCGGTGACGGTCACTTTTCCCGGCTTCACCTCTACCTCTACCGTTTCGCGGCGTCCATTCTCGCCTATCGCGGTAACCAGCCAATTACCCGCCTTCACCAGCATATCTATCCCTTTCTGCATGTAGTTCTTACCGGTTATGTAGATCGAGGGGGTGTTGTCGTCTGTCGTCGTGCCCTCTTTTTTCTGGACGATGACGTACTGGGTAGGCTTCTCCTTGTTTTTGTCGATAACGGTTACCTTGCCAAAGGTTTCCTCCTTATCCCCGGGCTTGATATCGCTCTTGAGGTAGTGATCCATCTTGGTCGCTAACGACTTTGCCACGTCGTACTTCGTGGGGACAGGGTTTAGCTCGTCTAATATCTCGTCGAGCAGGCCGCTATCGC
>JGI24712J26585_10001160_pt1 | contig 22592 bp, 22 predicted proteins | sample BioPla3DNA2_FD_26585 | JGI IMG/M metagenome (IMG submission 26585)
TAATGTTCCCTGCAGCGTTCCCAGCAAAGACAACAGGCACATCTCCTTCCAATGATATCCAACTATATTCGAAGAAAACACATTTTCTTCGATGGCGAAGCCAAAATATACCTCCAAACCACTTTTTACTGCACTGCAACCTGTAGCACATTTGCTGCAACCGGCCCGGCAACACTGGCTCCCGAGCCACCGTTTTCAATTACCACAACAAATGCAAGGGGATAATCCTCCCTGTCCAAAAAGCCGGCGAACCAAGCATGGGGCTTTTCATCCCCGCCCACCTCAGCCGTGCCGGACTTGGCGCAGAGCTCAAGGCCTCTGAAATTATCCTCACCGTACTCACTGATGGTATTGTTCCTCATCATCCCTCCCAGCTTTCGGGCTGTTTCTGACGATAGCATCCTTTTTTTCCCAACAGCAGAAAGGTTTTTCAACGGGAATATCCTCTTACCCTTCACTATCCTCGGCGTTATGCAGACACCATCATTTGCGATGGCCCCCATATACGCCATAATATTCAAGGGGTTGGCGGTATTGGTATATTGTCCTATTCCGGACCAGGCCAGGTCTGCCCCCACCGCATCCGATACATCAAACCTCCCCACCGCGGTTTTAATGCCATCCACCTCCAAACTTGTATTAAATCCTGCTGCGTCGGCAAATTTCTGCAGTTTACCGGCCCCGAGTTCAGAGGTGATCTGTGCAAAGGCCACGTTGCACGAACAGGCAAGGGCTTCCTCCAGGCCAACCGGACCGTGGATCGTATGGCAGGTTACCTCATCCCCCCCTACCTGCAGCCCTCCTTCGCAATGATAAACGGCATGTTCAATGTTATCAAGACACTCAATCGCCGCAGCAGCGGTCACCAGTTTAAACACTGAACCGGGCGTATAAACCGCTGATAGAAGACGGTTGATATATACTCCCTGATACTTTTCAGGGTTCGCCTCCACGTCGGGAGGATTCTCCGGATCAAAGGATGGCGAACTCACCATGCAGAGAATCTCTCCTGTCTGATAGTTATATACCCCAACCGCTCCCTTGCGGCCGCCAAGTTCGCCATACGCAACAGCGCACAAACCGGCATCCAGGTTCAGGGTTAGATCCTTGCCGGCCTTCCCCTGTTTGCGGAAACTGTAAACCCCGTTGATTATATTCCAGCCGCTGAGCTGATCCCTGAAGGCCACCCTGGCCCCGGTCATCACATTGTCATACAAATCCCCCGTGGCATGCATAACGGCGGTGCGCACTTCCCTGTCCGCATGGAATTTTAACTCTCCGCCCTCTACCTGACAAAGAACACTTCCCCTGCGGTCATAAATGGTTCCACATGATAATAATTTCCCTTCCGCATACAGATGCTGGTTTGTGGGATAATGCACCCAGGTTGAAGCATTGCTCATATACCTTGCCGTGAAGATAAAAAGACCAAACACCATCAGCAGAGCAAAAAACAGCAGTATAGAAGCACGGCTCAGCAGCAATTTCAAATCATTCACCTCTTTCATGGGGAAAGCCTCCCCCAATCCACATTTAATCCTTTCTTTTAGATTACTTTTTTAATTGTTTGATCTTACTTCTCTTCTTCCTCTCTTCCTCTTACCTGACCCGGCACGATTATCGGCAGATTTTATCAGCGCCAGGAGCCCCCAGGAAGCCACCATGGAAGATCCCCCCCTGGAAACGAAAGGCACGGTTATCCCTGTCAGGGGAATTATATCTACAGAGCCCAAAACATTCAAAGCAGTCTGGATCAAGAAGATTGAAGCTGCTCCACAAGCTGCAATGGCATAAAAAGATGAGCGGCAGCCCTTTGTCAAAAAAACGGCATAGAAGGCGAGGAATACAGGGATTAAAACTGCAGTTAGGGCAACCAGCAGGCCCCATTCCTCAGCGAGCAGTCCGAAAACCAGGTCCTTATCAGCCGCTGCAACCCCGGCCAAATATCCCTCTCCGCCGCCTACCCCCAACAGGCCTCCACTGGCAGCGGCAATCATGGTGCGGGTCTGCTGGTAGCCGGATGTTCCGGCATGCTCCCATACCTTTCCCCATACGGCAAAGCGTGAGGCAATATACGGCAGAAAAGACACCGCCGCTGCAGTTCCCAGTGCAGCTCCTGTTGCTGCCAGGGCAATGGTCCGCAAATCCCCGGAACGCATGAAAGCGATAACGATAAAGGTGCCGAAATAAACCACCACCGTGCCAAGGTCCCTCATCAGGACCAGAGATCCGATGCACACCGCTGAAAACCCGATAAACGCGCTCATATTTCGGGTTGTAAGAAGCTTATCCAGGGTAGCCGTGCCGACCAGCACAAAAGCGATCTTGACAAACTCTGACGGCTGGAAGGTGACTAAACCCAGGTCAAGCCAGCGTTTTGCCCCGTAATGTGTTTCCCCCATAGTAAGATTCAGTGCCAGGAGCACCAGGGCAACTGCTGCCAGGAAATACTTAAGTCTCTCCGCACGCTCCAGGTCACGGAGTATCACTACCAGAACAGTATACGCCGCAAACCCAAGAAAGATAGCCCCCAGCTGCGTAAAAAGTGAATCCGGAGCCGCCGAGGCAGTGACGGACAGGCTCAAACCGCAGAGAAAATAGCAGAGCAGCTCCAGCTCCAGGTGCTCCCAGCCAAGCCAATTCGCAATACTGTAGTGTACACATTCTGCAAGAATAAAAAGAAAAAAGCTCAGCGGCAGCTTTGGGTTCACCTCTGCCCCCATGGAAAAGAAAAGCTGAAGGGCCCCCAAAACCTGGAAAAGCAGAATCAGGAAGAAGGTTAGCCTGGAGTCAGGCCGTCCAAAATCCAATGCAGCTTTTACAATATTATTCTTCTGAGAAAGTTCGGGAGAACACGTCCCTCCTCTTTCCTGCCGCGAGGACTGCCCGCAGGTGGGCTGCTGCAACAGCCCACCTCTTTCTCCATCAGTCACCAGCTCCATCTTCATCCCCCCGATGGAGATGATATCTCCGTCCCTGAGAATCTCCGCCTTTTCTATCCTCCTCCCGTTCACATCCACCCCATTTTTTGATTTCAGGTCCGTGATAGACCAGTATCCATTGCGAAATGTAAGCACAGCGTGGCTTCGCGATACAAAGGGCAGGCCGAGAACGATATCCGCCAACCTGCTTCTGCCAATGGAGTTTTCCCAGTGTTGCAGAGGGACACTTGTGCCGTCCTGCATATGCAGAAGGCCCCAAACAGTCTTTTCCCTTCTGTTTTGTAAAAGGGGGAAGATGCATCTCAAAAATATGGCAATGGCCAGGACCGGAAAAATCCATCTCGCCACAAAGGTATATAAATCAGTTACCAGGCTGAAATGGGCAAAAAAGCCCCCTACGTTGCCGGAGAGTTCTTCTGCTAGTAAATAAAGACATTTCCAGATTTGTTTCAATTTTTCAAAGATATCACTGCTCATACTAGCCCCCCTCACTGCACTATACGATAATTTTCTTTAACCCGGTAACATTCCTGTCTATCATATATTATAATCCATGGGAATTTGAATTTATAGTCCACTTTTCTGCAGGAATTTCAAAAATAAAGGGCGAACTTTTGGTATCATACATGCATAATAGCTGGAAAGGATTACGGCAATTTCGTAAACACGTTTTTCCAGAATCAAAGGAGATGATGAGTGCCCATGATCATTGGTGTTCCAAAGGAAATAAAAAAAGATGAAAACAGGGTAAGTGTAATACCCGGTGCTGTGTCATACCTTGTCCAGGCCGGTCACAAGGTAATAATTCAGCAAGGAGCTGGTCTGGGCAGCAGCATAAGTGATGAGGCATTCATTGCTGCTGGAGGAACGATTGTGCCTACCCTGGAGGATGTTTACAACCAGGCGGAATTAATCTATAAGATCAAGGAGCCCCAGTTGGAGGAATACGATCTTTTAAGGGAAGGACAGATTCTTTTTGCCTATCTCCATTTAGCAGCCGAACCGGAGGTAACTAAGGTGTTACTGAAGAAAAAAGTAACTGCTTTCGCCTATGAGACCGTAGAGGTTAATGGCAGCATTCCCATGCTGGCACCTATGAGCGAAGTAGCGGGCCGGATGGCTACCCAGGTTGGCTCACACTTTCTGGAAAAAGCTCACGGTGGAAAAGGGATTATGCTGGGAGGAGTTCCAGGAGTTGCTCCTGCGGAGGTCACCGTTATCGGGGGCGGCATTGTGGGGGTTAACGCTGCAAAAATTGCAGCAGGTATGGGGGCACGTGTTACTATCCTGGATACCGACGCCCAGAGATTGCGTTATTTGGACGATTTATTTCAAGGGAGAGTGCTTACCCTGGCTTCCAATCCATACAATATTGCTTTGGCGGTGGAAAGAACCGACCTGCTCATCGGTGCCGTGCTGATTCCCGGTGCGAAAACTCCAAGACTCTGCACGGAAGAAATGGTAAAGAGTATGGCACCTGGTTCAGTTATAGTTGACGTGGCTGTTGACCAGGGAGGATGTGTTGAGACCATAGATCGCGTTTCCTGCCATAGCAATCCCACCTATGTAAAGCATGGAGTCTTGCATTATGCTGTACCCAATATGCCTGGAGCAGTCCCTTTGACATCCACTTATGCTTTAAGCAATGTTACCCTGCCTTACGCCCTGGAACTGGCCGAAAAAGGTTGTGAACGTGTTATCGAGGAGAACTCGCCTCTTTCCAAAGGCTTGAATGTATATGCGGGAAAAGTAACACATAAAGCGGTGGCGGAGGCTCTTAATCTGCCCTTTGTTCCTGTATATGCTTAAAATAGTTCATATTGCCCGGCCTGGTTATCAGTAAAACCTCTGCATTCCAGGGGATTCCCATCCCCTGGAACCGGTTTAACAAAATATTGTTTTCCTAATCCCCTTTAGCTTTCATTACCTGCCTCCATTATACCCTGACTGATACCCGCAGGGATGGTTCCTATGCCACTGCCATGCACTCCTAATGATATCCTCAATGTTATACACCGGTTTCCACCCTAACTTACAATAAGCTTTTTTAGAACAGGCCACTAATCCCGGGGGGTCCCCTTCTCTACGTTCCTTCCGCTCAACAATGGCCCTTTTTCCGGAAATTTTTTCACAGTAGCCAATTATTTCTTTTACTGAATAACCTTCCCCTTTCCCCAAATTAAATATCTCATTTGCTATTCTGCCTTGTAATAGTTGCTCCAACGCTTTTATATGTGCATTTGCCAAATCTGATACATGTATAAAATCTCTGACGCAGGTGGAATCCTTTGTTTGATAATCATCTCCGTAGATCACAACTTTTTCAGCCAACCCCAGGAGATGTCTAACAATGCTTGGAATGAGATGGGTTTCAGGGTTGTGATCTTCACCAATTTCTCCAGATAAATCCGAACCTGCGGCGTTAAAATAGCGCAGGATAATATAATTCAAACCATAAGCTTTGGCAAAGTCTTGTAAAATAAACTCGATTATCAGCTTTGATCTTCCATAGGGATTGATTGGATTTGTTGCAGCATTTTCAGCAATATATCCTGAATTCGGAATGCCATAAACAGAACATGATGAAGAAAATACAATATTATTAACCTGATATTTTAACATGTACTTAAGTAAATTTATTGAAGAGACAACATTTGCTTGATAATACATCAGAGGATGAAGTACTGATTCCTGGACGTAACACTTACCGGCAAGGTGTATTACCCCTTTAACCGGATATGTGGAAAAAACTATTTCCAAGTCTTTAAGATTCTCCAAATCCCCTTGAACAAATATTGCCCTTTTGTCAACAGCTTCTATATGCCCGGTTGTGAGGTTATCAATAACAACTACATTATAATTTTTATTGATTAAACTTTTTACAACATGGCTGCCAATATAACCTGCACCTCCCGTAACTAAAATCATACCTTTACCCCTCATTATTATATTAATGCTTAATCAAGAGTCAGCTAAATTGAGTATCTTTACTTACTCCTTTTATAAATATTCTACAGAAAAACTTCTGTTACCATTATGAACAATTATACTTTAACCCCTGTCTGGCTTCATCTTCCTACCAACAAGTTGCAATAACTGAAAGAGAATAAATATGGAAATAAATTAAAGTGCAAACCCACCGTAACGGTTACCGGTATAAGGAATACAATAAAGCACCTTCTCCTTGTTATTATTCATAAAATATAAAAGAGGCAAAAGGGAAAAACGGGGAACCCCCGGCATGTCGAACCGGGTTGCCGATATATCAATTGTTCCCGGACAATTAAAAAGTAAAAAGAGGAGAGTTGTTATGACTACAGAGGTAAGTATAATTATAATTTCTTACAACATATTTCCGCAGATCAAATTCACCCTTTACTCACTGGAAAAACAAACATATCCCCTTGCTAAGATGGAGGTTATCCTCGTTGATGATTGTTCAACGGACAGGACCTTCACTTTAAGGAATTATACAGCACCTTTTCGCTTCAAATATCTCCGCAGCGATACTAATCTGGGAAGGTCCGGAGCAAAAAATCTGGGGCTCAGGGAAGCTAAAGGAGAGATAATAATCTTTTTGGATGGAGATGTAATGGTTGATCCCAACTTTGTTCTCAATCACCTGCGACATTATCAAACAAATGACAAAATAGCTGTTTCGGGAAATGCCAGCCACTACAGCACTTTTTCAGTGTTATGCCCCGGGTTTTCAACAGACCAAATAAAACGCCTGCATTCCATTATAAGAAGCAAACCTATCTTAATAAAGCACTTGAGCAACCGGCTGTATTTGCCTTATGAATATATTCAAAGTTTGCAAGCATTCTGGCAGTATGCATCCAAAAATCAACGGACNATTACTTTATTTACCAAGGAACAGATTTATGCCCAGCTATTTAAACTGCTGTCTTTCCCAGCACCGTATTTCCCACCACATTTAATTGAGAAATATGGTGCCCAATTAAAAAGATTCCACCTGGCATGGACCTTTTTCATCACCAGAAATGTGTCTGTTAGAAAAAGTCTTTTGGAAGAAGTAGGCCCCTTTAATGAGATATTTAAAGGCTGGGGATCTGAGGACTGGGAATTGGGATACAGATTATATAAAAAAGGTGTAACGTTTGTAGACGACCGGGATATTATTAGTTACCATCAAGAGCACCCCTTCTCTAAAGAAAACCGCAGGGCTGATCAAATGCTAAATTACGCTAAATTCACCACCTTGCACCCCGAAGTTGAGGTTTGCGCAATAACATTAGGCATCCTGGGTAAAAGAAACTTTTTTGAAAATAACGATATTATTGATGACTATTATCAAATTCAAAAGGAATTTCCTGAGTTCGTGCATTCTCAAAACGCCTTTATCAAGCTAACCCAGCAAATCCCCGTCTTAATGGCTGAAGAAAAACCAGTTAGCAAGCTCTGGCAGCATGCAGGTCTGGAAAGGGAAACCGAAGCAAAGAAAAAGCTTCTGGATGAACTGGAATCAATACGAAAGACCGGGAAATACCGCCACTTTTTAAGCGCGATGGAACTTTTATTGTCCTTATAAATTCGGGTCGGGAGGGCGGAAAATGCTTGTTTCAATAGTAATGGCCGTTTACAATGGCCAGGAATATCTGCAGGAAGCGGTAGACAGTATACTTTGCCAAACTTATACCGGTTTCGAGCTCATTATTATTAATGATGCCTCCACCGACAGGACAAGAGAGTTACTGGCACAAATAACAGATAAACGGGTCAAAGTAATTCACTTGGAAGAAAACAAGGGGGCAGCTTTTGCGCTTAATCTGGGTATTGAAAAGGCGAAAGGAAAATGGATCGCCGTACATGATGCGGATGATCTTAGTTACCCTTGGCGCATAGAAAAACAAATAGATTATCTAAATAAACACCGCGATCTGGTTGCCGCAGGTTCGTTCATTGAATGCATCCCCGGCAGAAAAGATCATATACCAAAGCAAAATATAAGCGGACTGGAAAAATTAATTAACCGGGTACAAACCAGTGAAGAAATAAAATTAGAACTGTATAGAACCTGTCCTCTGACTCATGGTACAATGATTTATTCCAAGAAAGCCTTCATCAATCTCGGTAAATACAATTCAGATTTAAAGATTTCTTATGATTACGACCTGTGGACCCGTTTAATAACCGTCGGGAAAATAAAAAAAATTCCCGAGAAACTATACAAATACCGCATGCACAGCAATTCCTTGACTACAAAAAATCAACTGCAAAATATTAAGGAGATGTTTTTTAGCTGTGCAAAGTATATCCGCAATACCCGTTATAAAAAGCATAAAGAAAGGCCGGTAATGTTAGTCTTCGGCCCCACGTATTATGCCCGGAATTTCTCTTTACAAGCAAAAAAATATTTAAATGTGGTTAAAATTATAGACAATAATGAAATTAGTTTGTTACCGTTAATAATAACCTTACTCAAACAAAAGAAACTGGATGGAGTGGTATTACTAAGTAATTTTAAGTACAGGGACAGTGTCTTCAACTATTTAATAAAGCATGGTTTGAAGCTAAATGCGGACTTTTTTGAGTTTTGGATTTGGTTCTAAAAATTACTGCGGTTCTCCCTTTAGGCCCAGCTCCGCCGCTGCGTTTTGCATTCCCCGGATAGTTTCTTCAATAACTTCATTCAAGTCCATCCCCAGGAGTTGTGCGCCTTCTTCAATAATACCCCGGTCTACCCCGGCTGCAAAACTTTTCTGTTTCATTTTCTTTTTTACTGATTTGGCAGTCAGATCCATGATGCTCCGACTCGGGCGCATGAGAACCGTAGCAACAATCAGCCCGGTTAGCTCATCAATTGTATAAAGAACCTTCTCCATTCTTTCTTGCGGTTCTACATCGGAGCAGATCTTCCAGCCATGGCTTTGTATCGCCCTTATATAATCTTCCGGCCAGCCCTCATCCGTGAGAATTTCCCGCACCTTGCTGCAGTGCTCTTCAGGATATTTTTCATAGTCCAAATCATGTGCAAGCCCGACCACACGCCATTTTTCCAGGTCCTCTTCGCCAAATTTTTCGGCAAAATGTGCCATAACCGCTTCTACCGCCAGAGCATGCTTGATCAATGCATCGCTCTTGTTGTACTTTTTTAATAGCGCCAGCGCCTCTTCCCTGGTAGGTTTTTTCTTTTCCATGTTGCCACCCTTTCTTCTTACATTTTTTCCAACTTTTATCACATTTATTTCCTTAAATTACACCCGTTAATTTAAGGAGTAAAAAAACCGCTCAATCTATCAATACCATTTCTAATGCTTTGTTGACGATGTGCTTTTGACCAGATGATTATGACAGACCCGGACACTGCTGCTCCTTTTGATTTACAAATATTTTTCATCCGGGCAATTGCCTGGGTCCCGCCGGTCCAGGCAAGAGGCAACTGCTTGGTAACATAACAGGCTATTTTTTTGTTTTTAAGTGAAGACAGCTGCTTTAAATAAGCAGTCATTACAGGCGCAAGAGAAAAGGCATGGACCGGAGCGCCGAATACCAGAGCATCGTATTTGTCCAACCCGGGGAGGTTTTCGAACTTTAATTCTTTGGGCGCTTGGGAAGCGCCACCGGCGATTGTTACACTTTCAATGTTTACCGTATGCCCTTCTGCAGACAGCTTTTCCTTAAGCTTAAGGGCAACAGAATATGTATTACCGGTTTGGGAATAAACAACAATACCGATCTTCATTTTTGGACCCCTTTGCCTTATTCATAGTAACCATAAGCCTCGATTCCCCATTATTCCCCGATTCACTGCCCCGGTGGTTATATTTTACTAAATTATAACGCTTATCCTTTCGTCTAGCAAGCCGGTACTCCGGAATAAGCAGGGGTAAAATTTAATTATTAATCCTTGACATTAACGCAACGTAAAGGTTTATACTATGGAATAAAGGAGAAAAAGTTATGGAATATACAGTGCAAAAATTGGCCAGGTTGGCGGGTATTAGTCCGAGGACACTCAGATACTATGATGAAATTGGACTTCTTAAGCCGGCGAGAATCAATTCGTCAGGGTATCGAATTTACGGCCAGGAAGAAGTTGATAGACTGCAACAAATTTTATTTTATCGTGAGCTTGCTGTAAACCTGAAGGATATTAGAAATATCCTGGATTCCCCATCGTTTAATAGAACCAGGGCATTGCAAGACCATCGTTCCAAACTCCTGGTTAAAAAAAAACAGCTGGAATTATTAATTGCTAATATCGAAAAAACTATAGCGATGGAAGAAGGGAGAATAACAATGAGCAACAAGGAAAAATTTGAGGGTTTTAAACAAAAGATGATCTGTGATAATGAACTGAAATACGGCAAAGAAATTAGGGAAAAATATGGAGATGATGCCGTTGACCGTTCCTATCAAAAGCTTAAAAAAATGACCGGGGAACAATATACCGCTTATGAAAGGCTAACAAGCAAAGTAAACGAAGCAATAAAAAAAGCCTTTGAAAGCGGCGATCCTGCAAGTGAACTGGCACAGAAGGCATGCGAACTGCATAAACAGTGGCTACTGTATTTTTGGGATAAATACTCAAAAGAGGCGCATATGGCACTTGTTCAAGAATATGTTGATGATGAGCGCTTTACAGCTTATTACGATAAAATTGCGCCCGGCTGTGCAGTGTTTTTACGCGATGCAATGAGAATTTATACCGGCCTTGAAGCATAAAATCAGCAAAAAATAGGCTATAATTTTTAAAGCAACCTGATTAAACCGGTTGCTTTTTATTTTTCTTTTCAGAGCAAAAATATAGCAGAAATCTATTATTAGGACTTCTGCCACCTGCCTCTTGGATAATTATACCTTATGTGTGGCGGATTACTTATGTACGCCGGGTCTTTTTCTTCCAGATCTACTCTTATGAGAATTTTTATTGGAATTGCCGCCAAGGTTTTCAATAGTATTTTTTGTTCCTGAAAATAGACCGATTGCGGAAAGACCAATCACTAATCCTAAAAAAATTGCTTTTTTAGGATCATCGGGGGCAAGGTAATAAAATCCTGCCAGAAGACCCATAACTATCGATACAATTGGAGAAAACTTTTTTGGTATACCTGCTCTTTTCAACAACTCTACCATCGCCAGTACCACAGGCACCAAGGCTATACCATAAACATTAATCGCTTCCATTATTTTGCCTCCCTGATTTAAAAAGTGCTTAATAAAAAAATATTCAGGGATCAAAGCAAAAAGAACTCTTCTTTAAACTATTCTACTTATTACTTATATAACCCTAATTATAAAATTATGCATTTCCCCAGGGTATAAATTAAATTAAGTAGTTGGCCTGTTCAGTATTTCTTCAGGAATTTCATCATCATTGAATACCATGTCAATCACAATGTTCCTTTTCTCCATAAGATCCAGCTCATATGGTATTAAAGGTTCAAATCCATCTTTGGAGCAAAGAATACGGACTCTTGGCCTGGTTGGATGCCCGACCGTATTATTAACGACTATGCCGATTTCCCCGTTGCTTAAACCCAGGAAAGTACCTATAGGGTAAGCAGCGATATGTTGTATGAAATTATGCAGGACTTTTAGATCAAAAAGTTCACCGGAAGATTCCAGGATCTCAATAGCTTTATAAGGAGGGTAGGCTGAATGGTAAGGGCGATCAGCCACCAGAGCATCATAAACATCAGCAACGGCACTTATCCTTGATAATAGACCAATCTGTTCTGACTTAAGGCCTTCCGGGTAGCCCTCACCGTTCATGCGTTCATGATGTTGGTAAATAATTAATGCAGAAGGGCCAGGAATTAGTTCCTGCGTTTTTACCATCTCATACCCAAAACCCGGATGTTTTTTTATCTCTAAAAATTCATCCGGGGATAGTTTACCCTCTTTGTTCAAAATGCTGGAGGGAATTTTAACTTTTCCGAGATCATGGAGTATAGATCCAAGGCCTATGTTTTTTAGCTGAGAGCGCGATAATCCCAGGGAAATTCCTGCTGTTATCGCCATCACAGCAACGTTAACAGAATGAGCAAATGTATAGTTATCCGCAATCCTGATATCGGACAAATTAACGATCAGGTTTTTATTCTTTAACAACTGTTCAATTATGTCTTGTAGAGTATCGTGAATATTACTTTTAGCTAATAGCAATTTGGAAACCGGTTTCTCGGGCTGTTTTTCTATGTCGAGCATTATATCCCTAATTAAAACAGTAGCCTTTCGCCTTGTTTCATCCATTATAACATCTTCAATATCTACATCAGGAATGATTTTATCGGCAATATAAACTGAAAAGATATTATGCTTTTTTAAGTTACGAATATATTCTTTTTTTAATTCAACACCGGAATTTAAAAGCAAAAGACCCATTGTATCATAAATTGGTCTTGCCAACTTCATTCCCGGTTGGATAGATGAAACCGGCACTTTGCGCATTTGGTAGTCTCCTGCACATTCAGCTTTTTATACAACATAAATCTTATTTTTTTAGTCCAGCTTTATAACCCGTCTTTGAAAGTACATTATATTCCAGTTACATTTTTAGGTATATTATAACATAAAACGATAGAATTCTTAAATATCCTTCGCGAAATCATTTAATCCGCATTAACGGGCATAATATAGAGATGAAGATGAATAAGATAAACTCCAGGAAAAGCACTTTGAGGATAGGTATTTTTACCGACAGTTATCATCCCTATATAAGCGGCGTTGTACGCTCTATTGAACTCTTAAAAGAGGAATTGGAAAGCCGTGGGCATGAGGCATTTATTTTCGCCCCAAATTACCCAACGGCATCACAATCCCAGGAGAGAAACGTTTTTCGTTTTTTTTCCATACCCGCGCCAACGCAAAGAAACTTTTATCTTCCTATCCCCTTTTCTCCACGGTTACCTTTTCTGGTAAATACTTTGAAACTGGATGTAGTTCACGTCCACTCCCCCTTTTTATTAGGTTCACTGGGGACAATAATAGCCAAACGGTTTAATCTGCCGTTAATCTTTACCTTCCATACCCTCTATCATTTTTATGCCCACTACCTGCCTTTTGGGAAAAGCGTATCCGCCGAAATAATAAAAAAATGGAATAAAAGTTTTTGTAACAGGTGTGATCTGATTATCGCCCCTTCATTATTTGTAAAAATGTTAATTGAAGAGTACGGCATTACAAAGCCTATTGATGTTATTCCAACAGGCATAAATAATGCTTATTACGCAGCAAGTAATGGGGGGAAAGAATGGCTAAAGAAACGGTTTAATCTAAATCACGAAGACAGGGTATTATTATATGTTGGCCGGCTGGGCAAGGAAAAAAATATCAACTTTTTAATCGATGCCATGGAAGACATTGTAATAACCATGCCCCGTGTTAAACTGCTCATTGTCGGAACAGGAATTGAAGAATCATCTTTGAAAATACTATGCTACCAAAAAAACCTGCAACAAAATGTCTTGTTCTGTGGTCGGTTAAGCGACAGTGAACTATTAAAGTGTTACGCGGGGGCGGATATTTTTACTTTCGCTTCCCAAAGCGAGACGCAGGGGCTTGTCGTTGGAGAAGCAAAAGCCGCCGGCCTTCCGGTAGTATGCCGTTACTCTCCCTGCTTGTCGGAGATAATCGTTAACGGTAAGGATGGATTCCTTGTTCATACCCGGCAAGATTTTGTCGAAAAAATAAAATACTTGCTTGACAATGAATTCATCAGAGACGCTATGGGTAAAAAGGCAAAAATCAACGCAATCAGGTACTCTTCTGAAATACTGGCAAAAGAAATGCTTCAAAGATATCAGAAGGCTATTGATGATAAAACACTCTCTTAGTTTAATTCAAATAACTCCTTCGCTTTTTTTAGCCTTTTTATTACCCTTTCTTTTCCAAGTAAGGATATAATGTCAAATAATTCAGGGCCCATCGTTCGACCTGTAAGGGCAAGCCTGGTAGGAGGGTTGATCCGGGATAATGAAACATTTAATTTTTGGCTCAAGTCATGTAACTCATCCCTGATTCTTCCCGCCTCAAAAGGTTCTACTCGTTGTAGGGCAAGGGATACTTCGCTTAAAATCTTCCCAACTCCATCTTTACGAAAGTGCTTCTCTATTCCCTTTTCATCATATTGAAGATCATCTTCAATAAAATAACTGGATGCATCCGCGATCTCCTGGAGCGTTTTTACGCGGTCCCGAACGAGATCGATGATTTTTTCAATTTCTTTATACTTTTCTGTACCTATTTCTGCGCAGAGATTGTACTTCCGCTTCATAAAAGGCAGAGCCCTTTCGACAATCTTATTCAGCTCCAGAGTTCTTAGGTAATGACCATTCAGCCAGATTAGCTTTTTAATATCATAGATTGCAGGATTTTTACTAACCTTTTCCAGAGAAAATAAATCGACTATTTCATGGATATCCATAATTTCCTTATCTTCACCCGGTGACCAGCCCAAAAGTGCCAGGTAGTTTACCAGTGCTTCAGGTAGAATTCCCATATCTCTGTATTCCTGCACCGATGTTGCCCCGTGTCTTTTACTCAGCTTGCTGTGGTCAGGAGCAAGTATCATGGGGACATGAGCGTATAACGGCACCTGATAACCCAGTCCCTGTGCAATATTTATCTGACGCGGGGTATTGGAAAGGTGTTCCTCTGCCCTGATGACATGAGTAATTGCCATATTGTGATCATCGATTACGGATGCAAAGTTATAAGTAGGCACACCATCGGATTTAATAATGATAAAGTCATCGAAAATATTATTTTCAAAAGTAACCTGACCTCTGATAATGTCTTCTACTACTGTTTCACCTTCCTTGGGCATTATAAAGCGGATTACATAACTTTCGCTGAGTTTTCTTCTTTCCCTTTCCTCTTCAGATAAAAACCTGCAGCGGCCGCTGTACCTTGGTGGTTGTCCCTCTTTCCGCTGTCTTTCTTTTTCGGTTGCCAGCTGCTCGGCAGTACAGAAGCAGTAATAGGCTTTACCGTCACGAACAAGCTGCTCCGCCAGTTCCCTGTATTTATGTAAATATTCCGACTGGATGTACGGACCGTAGTCCCCACCGACCTCGGGACCCTCATCCCAGTTCAGACCCAGCCATTTCATTGATTCAATAATCGAAAGTAAATATTCTTGCGATGAACGCTGGCGATCTGTATCATCGATCCTCAAAATCATTTTCCCACCGTTATGCCGTGCAAAAAGCCAGTTAAAAAGAGCTGTTCTGGCTCCGCCGATGTGAAGCTCTCCGGTAGGGCTCGGGGCAAACCTTACCCTGGTCTTTTCCATATCGTTAACACCTCTATTTATGTAATCTAAATTCAACTATGCTATTATTTTCTGTTTTGTTTCGGGAATTCCTGCCTGTGTTTGTTTATTCCTTCATCTCTTCCGCCTTAAGGAGACGTGTTTTTAATTCAGAGAGGATAGCACCGGTCTGATCAGCATATTGGGAAAATAGTTTGCCGTTTTCTTCATTTCCTGTTTCTCTTGAGAAGGTATCCAACTCTGCATATACTTTTTCTAATGTTAAAATCAGTTCTTTTTCCTTCGTTGATTTCGGCCGATCTTTTTTATCATCATAAAGATCAACGTAGAGATTGCCATTGGAATCTACCTGTGCCACAGATACCGCTTCCGGGTTCTCCACCCCCATTTCAAAAAGTTTATCCCGCAGCCAGTTTTCTGTAAACCCTTTTAACTCGAGGCTTTTATGCAATATTTTTCCATTTATGAGCACTATTGTCGGCATTCCCTGGTATTCGGCAATTATTTTTAAGTCCTCGGGAGTCAGGCTTTGTTTCTGGCTTTTCTTAATTACGCTGATATCTCCCTTTGGTTCCAGCACGGCATATTCGACATCTTCCAATAGCGGAGCGTCCTTTAAACGCAGGGCGGACATAAGATCGTCAAAATTTAGCTTGGCACGAAACAGATTTTTTTCCAGCACTTTCCCATTGCGAACTAAAACCAGTGGCCCACCGACAATAATCCGTCTGAAATTGGGAAACCTGATACCGATAAAATTTAACATAATCAACAAGAATGCCCATAAAGCCATATTTAAGAGGCTAGAAAAAAAGTGTACCTGGCTGTCTACCAGCGCTGCGCTGGCGATACTGCCTATCGTGATGGCAACAATAAAATCAACTGTTGTAAATTCGCCTACCTCTGTCGGTCCCATCATCCGGGCCAAAAATGCCAGAAAAATAAAGGCAAACACTCCCCTTAAAATAAACCCTGCAATATGCAGCTCCGGTGTACTTATAAATATTTGTTCCCAAAATGACATAAAAAAACCCCTTTATAATGATATAAAAACCCTTTTATAAAGAAAACCTCTCCCTTGAGAGGTTTTCCTGAATTAACGACCTTTATACTGCGGTTCTTCCTCTTCTATTTCCTGTATTCTGGTCTGCAAGCCGTCTACAATGCTTTTTGTTTGATTGGCAAATTGGGAAAAAGCTTCTTTTGCAACCTGGCTTTCAGTTTCCAGCGCGAATGTCTCCAGATCTGCCTGAGCACTTTTCAAGCTTGAAAGGCAGGTTTTTAATTTTTTGCCAATTGTCAAGGCAACATCCCCTCTTTCTTTGCTTAAAATNATCATTCTTAAATTAGTATAACTTATCATGAGCTTAAAATACTTCATAAATATTTCCATTGGCGGTAATTACCGGTACCAGAAGAATTATTTTATTCTTCGGAAAGCACCCCCACAGCACGAATTTCAGGACGGGGAGCATAATGGTCCTGACCAAGGCTTTCCCTGGATATCTCAACCCCATCTTTAAAAAAAATGCGGATTGTTTCTACAGTAAAGCCTTCTCTACCTGCCTGTATAATTTCCCGGTAAGAGGAGGGTTTGTCGCTCAGTTCACGATAATGTACCGGAGGGGGAATGCTGCTCAGTTTTCGGGTTATCACCTCTACTTCAAGACTGCGGGACGGATCTCCAAAAAATATTGCCCTTAGCTCATTCCCCAATACCTGCATGTGAAGTAAGATATCAAAGGGCAAGTTATTCCTAAACTTCAGATCCAGATAATTATAAGCAATCGTGGCATCAAGCCCCGGCGGAAGATAGGTTACAGGGATACTGTGATGATGGCGTTCTTCAATCGCCAGCCCGGACAAAAGAGCGGCGTTATAAATAGTTGATGATACCTGGCAGATTCCGCCGCCGGGTCCCATAACCAGCTCTTCATTAACGATAATGGGCGCCTCCCTGTAGCCACTGCTCAGGCTTGCTTCTCCAACAAGTTCATTGAAAGAAAATATTTTCCCCTTGCTCAGCAATATATTATCCAATGCTTTAGCAGCAAGGGATATATTGTGGTTTCTGTTAAGTGAGGAGTCGTCAAAAAAGGTGCTAAACGTTACTATTTTATCTTTTATACCCATATTCATAATATCGGATATTTTTCTTGCAGGGAAGAGCACTTCTGTTTCAAGCTGAAATGTTAAGGGGAAAGAAGGCCAGTGATACAGCCGCTGCAGAATTTCTGCAGACAACTTCTTTTCGTCTATACTCTTACCGATTTTATGTGGCCGATATTTTAAAACTCCTTCTTCCGCCCATATTTCTGCATCTTCAGGGGGGAAACACCGTCCCTTTTTTATCTCGGCGAGCACACTTTCAAAACGTACGCTTTTTATCTTGAACAAACCCGGTATAATAACACCTTTAAGGGCGGTTTGAAGTTTGCATAAGTAATTAAAAGGCTGATTCAAATGGCGAATCTCCTCTATTATCTTCTCTTGTTCGATTGTAATCCCTATTTCAGCCAGCGAATAGTTTAGATAGATATCTTCCTGATCCGGATAAAGATATATCATCTCCCTCTCCATATTCTCTTTCATTTCTTTAAGAATTGTTTCTATCTCCCCGTAAGTTTTTCCACCAACATAGCTTTCTCCAATAAAAGTTCCCAGTGGAGCCCTTTCCTGAAAATAAAAATATTCAATTACAACAAGGGAAAAAATGAATAAAAAAAAGCCGATAATAAATTTAAAGTACCGGGCACGGGTTATTTTATTAAGATACCTTTTATTAAACAATTTAATAATAATCACCGCCGCAAAAGACCTGTTTTCCGGGGTGAAACCGGTAACCGCTTCTCCGCTCTTTCATAATATATTTATGTATCCCTCAACATTACTATGCGAAAAAAAACTGTGAGTATAAACTCACAGGTACATTTGTTTTTATATCTTTTTTTATCAATTTTATATTACACAATAACAAGTGCACCATTTCTTAATATTTTTAAAGCATCGAAAGGAAAACTCCGGCAGCCACGGCTGAGCCGATTACTCCTGCCACGTTGGGGCCCATAGCATGCATTAATAAATAATTATTGGGATTGGCCTGCTTGCCGACTACCTGCGAAACCCTGGCAGCCATAGGCACCGCAGAAACTCCAGCCGAGCCGATTAAAGGGTTCACCTTGCCGTTAGTAAGTTTGCACATAAGTTTTCCCATTAGCACGCCACCAGCCGTTCCGATTGCAAAGGCAATCAAGCCCAAAATAATAATCTGTATGGTTTGCGTTGTCAGGAAATATTCGGCACTGGCTTTAGCCCCCACGGTCAGTCCCAGGAAAATAACCACGATATTATTTAACTCATTTTGTGCAGCTTTACTCAGCCGCTCTGTTACTCCGCATTCTCTCAAGAGGTTTCCAAACATCAGCATCCCCAGAAGCGGTATAGCATCAGGCAAAAAAAGCCCGGTAAGGATAATCACGACAATGGGGAAAAGTACTTTCTCCGTTTTGGAAACCGGCCTGAGCTGCTGCATGACGATTTCTCTTTCTTTTTTCGTAGTCAGAGCTTTCATGATTGGAGGCTGGATAATCGGCACGAGGGCCATATAAGAGTATGCGGCGATGGCTATTGCGCCGAGCAGGTCTGGCGCCAGTTTAGATGTTACAAAGATCGCTGTAGGGCCGTCCGCACCGCCGATAATGCCAATTGAGCCCGACTCCTGGGGTGTAAAACCGAGCAACATGGCGCCGATAAACGTAACAAAAATACCAAGCTGGGCTGCCGCTCCAAGGAGTAGGGTCATAGGATTAGAAATTAACGGACCAAAATCCGTTAATGCCCCCACTCCCAAAAAGATTAAAGGAGGATATATCCCCAGTTCTATACCTTGATAAAGATAATAAAGAAGACCTCCCGCCTCATCCCCTATGGGTGATTTCATTAGAAAGCCCAGGGGTAGGTTCACCAAGAGCATTCCGAAGCTGATAGGTATCAACAACAGGGGTTCATAACCTTTTACGATGCCCAGGTATAAAAGAATAAGGGCAATGATAATCATAATGACATGCGTTACTTCTAAGTTTGCGAACCCCGTCGATTTTAATAATTCCAAGAGCTGTATAAGCATTTTACCCCTCTCCTTTATGCTATGACAAACATGATATCCCCTGTGTTAACGGATGCACCCTTTTGAATAGCTATTGATTTGATAACTCCGGAGACAGGAGCGGTTACCTCATTCTCCATCTTCATCGCCTCCAGAAGAACCAGCACATCGCCCTCATTGACACTGTCCCCAATATTTACTTTAATCTCTATGATGGAACCGGGCATCGGCGCTTCTACCGGAAACCCCTCTCCACTTGTTTGTGATTTCTCTAAGCCAGTGGGTTTAGCAGTAATAACGGGTTGAGAGGCAGGAGCTTTTTGCGCTTCCGATGACGTTACTGTTTGCTGAATTTTTGGGTCAGCCGGTGTCGGTGAAAACTTCTGTTCATTCATTTCTTCTACAACAACCTCATAAGGTTGTCCATTAACATATACTTTGTATTTTTTCATCGATTTTTCCCCCTTCTCAATAATGCAAAATCCTGTCTTAAATGCAACAGCCTTGTCCGGCCCGATTGAGCCCACATATTGCTTTGTTGTTCTACTGCATTGATTCGGCTGATTATCGGGTTATTGTAAACATGCGTTCCGGTATCTAAAGCAAATAAAAGCGCCCCCATTGTTGCCGCGATTACTTCCGGTTTTACATCATTAACGTTTTCAGAGGTGCTAATAGTTGCTGCCACGCGGTTCTCAGCATTATTAACTTCCTTTTTAGCTTTTTCCCGGGGCGAAAATATTTTACTAAAGCATATTAAAATTAGTGCAAGTAAAAATAACGTCACCATTACAACAATTAAACCGATAACCAACATTTCAATTCCAAAAACAAGCTTTTCCATCTCCCAATCCTCCTACTATTTTTTTATATAGTATGCCCTCCACCTCCAATGCCTTTATATTACCGCCTTTTTAACTTTATAGCACTATATTCTTGATCAATATTGTAAATCCTTCTTCCTTAAATACAAAAAAAGAGAATTAAATCCGCCGATATTTTTTTATCTCTTCCAGGTATTGTGAATCCACGGTTACATATCCAAGGAAAGGGGATGAACCGATCCCTGTTCCGTGAAAGTCCGACCCCCCCGTAACAAGAAGATTATATTCCCTGGCCATTTTTTTATACCTTAAAATATCAACGAGCCGGTGATCGGGGTGAAAAACTTCAATCCCCATTAGTCCTATGCTTATCAGATCAGAAATAATCTCGTCAGCATTATAAAGTCCGGGATGAGCAAGCACAGGAATCCCGCCTGACTTTAGAATCAAACGCACAGCCTCGCCGGTTGTTATTTTAAATCGCTTGACATATGCCGGAGCATTAGAACCGATATATTTAGAAAAGGCTTCCGCAGTTGTTTTACAGTAACCCTTTCGGCACAGCGCCAGAGCAAGGTGAGGTCTTCCCAGTATCTCACCTTTTGTTATTTGTTGGACATCAGCCAGACTAATGTCCAGGTTCAATCCCTTTAATTTTTGAATCATCCTTGTTATTCTTTCAAGACGGCTTCTTTTTAGATCCTGCAGTGTTTGTTTTAGTTCATTCAGCTCCCGGTTGCAGTAATAACCTAGAATATGCACCTCTTTACCGTCATAGTCAGCGCTGAACTCAATTCCGGGTACCACTTCAATCCCGTACATTTTCCCTGCCTGCTTAGCAGTTGATAACCCGTCCATCGTATCGTGATCAGTAATACCTATGGCGGAAATATTCTTATTTAAAGCCTCCTGGACTACTGCAAAAGGGTCCATAAGACCATCGGAGTAATTAGTATGCACATGCAGATCTACTCTACCCATTTAAGCCTCCTTCGGATCATTGCTACACACTTCTTTTATTACACGTAGAAAGTTTTCATATAATACCTTCTGCAGATCTTTTTCTTTAAATCCCCTCGCGAGCAGCCCCTGGATTAGAGAAGGAAGGCAGGAAACATCGGTTAAACCTTTAAGCGTTTTACCCTGCATCCCGTCAAAATCCGAACCTATACCAAGGTGATCTATCCCGGCTACTTCTGAAATATATACAAAGTGATCGAGTAAAATATTCAAATCCGGGTTTTTGTCATGAATAAAGTCAGGATAAAAAGTAAGGCCAACAACTCCCCCGTTTTCACGCAGTGCTTTTAATTGCTCATCAGTTAAGTTTCTGGCATGAGCGCAAATTTTTTTTGCATTTGCATGAGATACTATTACCGGGGACGTAGTTGTCTTCAATACATCATAAAATCCTTTAGGGCTGATATGGGACAGATCGATGATCATACCTAAATCGTTCATCTCTTTGACCACTTTTTTCCCAAAGCGTGTAAGTCCACCACCCGTTTCCCGCTCCCCAACGCCATCGGCGATCTCATTCCTCTGGTTCCAGGTTAGACCCAGGCCTCTTATTCCAAGGCGATAGAGCATTCTTAATACGCCCAGATCCCCTTCTAAGGCCTCCCCTCCTTCAACAGTAAGTATTGCCGCTATTTTTCCTTCTTTATTTACCCTTAAAAGATCGGAATAATTGTAGACTACCTCGAGCCTGTCTTCACAAGGTTTAACCGTCTGATAAAAACAGTCCAGCAGCTGCAGGCATCTTTTTAACGCATTGCCCGGTTTATATTCGGGTTCTATATACAATGCAAAAAACTGAACCTTGATGCCACCGGTTTCCATACGCGGCAGATCTAGCTGTGCTATGGTATTCTTCTGCGTAAAGTCATATACATCCTTCAGTTCTGTAAAATAATGCACGGTATCACAATGAGCATCAACTACTCCCTCATTAAACTGCCCGTCTAGAGCTAACCTCATGCTATACTCCCTTTCCTTTACTTTTGTTTTGTGTATACAAAAAAACACACCTGTTAAAAGGGTGTATTTTTTTAAAGAAAAAAAATTCTAAGTTTTTAAGATATTAAAATTAACGAGGTTCAATAATCAACTTAATAGCGGTTCTCTCTTCTCCATCAATTTGTATATCTGTAAAAGCAGGAATACATATTAAATCCATACCACTTGGAGCAACAAATCCTCTCGCTATGGCAACAGCTTTTACAGCCTGGTTCAACGCACCTGCTCCAATGGCTTGAATTTCAGCCCCCCCTCTCTCCCGTAAAACTCCGGCTAAGGCACCAGCGACAGAATTAGGATTGGATTTTGCTGAAACTTTTAATACTTCCATTAAAGAATTGCTACCTCCTTTAATACTACTTTGTTAATTCATTATATTCTCTAGTTATAGAAAATTTCCTTCTTCTCACTTAAAAAAATTTTAGCATTCTTTAAAATATTTAAGGTACAATATTTCACCC
>JGI24712J26585_10001167_pt1 | contig 22523 bp, 24 predicted proteins | sample BioPla3DNA2_FD_26585 | JGI IMG/M metagenome (IMG submission 26585)
ATTAAAGCAATTTTCATAGATTTAGACGGGACTTTATTAAATACAGAAAAAAAGATATCTGAACTTAATAAAAAAGTTATAAAAAAACTTATAGAAAAAGGGATAAGCGTCCATATTGCAACTGGAAGAAGTTACTATTCTATGAAAAGTTACAAAGATGAATTAGGTTTAGATACAGAAATAATATGTTATAACGGTGCTAAAATTATAGATGGATTAACAGAAGAGACAATAAATGAGATTCTTTTAAAAGAAGATGTAAGTAAGAAAATAATAGAAATTGGCAGAAAAAACAATATACATATGAATGTATTTCAAAATGAGAAACTTTATGTAGAAAATGAAAATGAGATTATTCAAAATTATAAAATAACTTCATCTATTAATTATAATATAAAAAACTTTAATACATTTAATAATTATGAATTTTTAAAAATAATGTTTATTGATGAAAATAGCATTTTAAAAAAGGTAGAAAAAGAGATTAGAGCAGTATTATCTAATGAAGTTTATCTTGCATATTCAAGATCGACATATTTAGAAATTTTAGATAAAAATGTATCTAAAGGTGGAGCAGTAGGAGTTGTTATAGATAGAAGAAAGTTAAAAAAAGAGGAAACAATGGCAATTGGAGATGCAGAAAATGATATAGAGATGCTTGATATTGTGGGAACACCTGTTTGTATGGGAAATGCAGATGAAAATATAAAAAATAGATATAAAAATATAGCACCATCTAATGACGAAAGCGGTTTAGGTGTATTTTTAAATGAATATTTTAAATTAAACTTATAAAATGAAAAGGATTGATAAAATGAATAGAGATTATGGTGGATTTGTGCACTTACATTTGCATACAGAATATAGTCTTTTTGATGGCGTAGGAAAAATAGATGAATATTTGGATAGAGCGAAAGAATTGGGTATGGGTGCTATGGCTGTTACAGATCACGGAAATATGTTTTGTGCTGTATCATTTTATCAGAAAGCTATAAAAAAAGGGATTAAGCCCATAATCGGGATAGAATCATATATTTCGAGTAATGATGTAGAAAAAAAAGATAAAACTATGTATCACCTTATTTTACTTGCAAAAAACAATATTGGATATAGAAATCTACTAAAATTATCGTCTTATGGATATACAGATGGATTTTACTATAAACCGAGAATTGATAAAACTATTTTAAAAAAATATAGTGATGGAATTATAGGGTTATCTGCTTGTATGCATGGGGAGATCCCATCTTATTTACTACAAAATAATTTAGAAATGGTAGAAAAATCATTATACGAGTATATTGATATTTTTGGAAAAGATGATTTTTATATTGAATTACAGGCAAATGGATTAAAAGAACAAGAGATATTAAATGATGATCTATTTAAATTAGCACAAAAACATGGAATTAAAGTTGTTGCAACAAATGATGTACATTATGTACATTATGGAGACGATAATTTACAAGACATACTACTTTGTCTACAAACAGGATCAAAACTTGATGATAAAAACAGAATGAAAATAGATACTGATGAACTTTATTTTAAAAGTAAAAGTCAAATGTTGCAAAAAATGAACATTTATGATAATGCAATTGAAAATACAGTGGAAATTGCAAAAAAATGTAATGTTAGTATAGAATTTGGAGTTTTTAAATTTCCAGAATATGAAACACCAGTTGGATTTAATAAAATTTCTGAATATTTAAAATATTTAGTTTATAAAGGTCATGAAAAAAAATATAAAGATACAAAAGATGAGAAAATATTAGAGAGAATAGAGTATGAATTAGATGTTATAACGAAAATGGGTTATTCAGAATATTTTGTTGTAGTTTGGGATTTTATACAATTTGCTAAACAAAATAAGATAATGGTAGGCCCTGGAAGAGGTTCTGCAGCAGGAAGTATTATCTCATATTTACTAGATATAACAGATATTGATCCGATTAAATATAATCTTATTTTTGAAAGATTTCTGAATCCACAAAGAATAAGTATGCCGGACATAGATGTAGATTTATGTAACGAACGTAGACAGGAAGTTATAAACTATATTGTAAATAAATATGGGAAAGATAAAGTTTCGCAGATTATCACTTTTGGTACATTAAAATCAAGGGCAGCTATTAGAGATGTAGGACGAGTATTAGGGGTGCCTATAGCAAAAATTGATAGACTAGCAAAAATGTTGATAGATGGGGATGATTTAAGTAATTCTCTAAAAAATATACCTAGTTTACAAGATTTATATAAAAAAGATAGTGAAATTCAAAAAGTTATTGACTATTCATTAAGATTAGAAGGGAAAGTAAGACATGCTTCGATCCATGCAGCTGGAATTGTAATATCAAGAAAAAGTCTTCATGAAGATGTACCTCTATATTCTGATAATAAATCAAATATTGTATCTACACAATACCAGATGAAGGAGTTGGAAGATTTAGGTTTACTTAAAATGGATCTACTTGGATTGAAAAACTTAAGTCTCTTAGAAAAAGCATTAATATATATAGAAAAGGATAAAAATATTAAAATAAATTTAGATGAAATAAAGCTAGATGATGAAAAAACATATAAATTACTTAGTAAAGGTGATACAAGTGGTGTATTTCAGTTGGAATCATCTGGTATTAGAAACTTATTAAAAAGGATATCACCTACGGAATTCGAAGATATTATCGCAATTTTAGCATTATATCGCCCTGGGCCTCTAGGTAGCGGAATGGTAGATAGCTATATAGATGCAAAACATAAAAAAATCGAAGTAAAATATATGCATCCTAAGCTAGAAGAGGTTTTGAAAGAGACACATGGTGTAATATTATATCAAGAACAAGTTATGAAAATTGCAAATATATTAGCAAATTATACTCTTGCAGAAGCTGATTTACTTAGAAGGGCAATATCTAAAAAAGATTTTGATATTATGGAGGAAAATAAAAATAAATTTATAAATCGCGCAAGTGAAAATGGGGTAGATGAAAAAATTGCTGAAAATATATTCATCTTAATTGATAAATTTGCAGGATACGGTTTTAATAAATCACACTCTGCTGCATATGCACTTATTGCATACCAAACAGCGTATTTAAAAGCTAATTATACTGTCCCATATTTTGCTGCATTAATGAGTAGCGAATCTAATAACCTTGATAAACTAAGTTTTTATCTTGAGGAAGCGAAAAAAAACATGATTGAGATATTACCACCAGATGTAAATAAATCAGAGTTTTTATTTAAAATTGATAATAATCGTATAAGATTTGGACTATCGGCAATTAAACATTTTGGAGATAATATCGCTAATTTAATTGTGGAAGACAGAGAGAAAAATGGTAATTATATGGATTATGAAGATTTTGTATTTAGACTTAAAAAAAATGGTAATATTAATAGGAAACATTTAGAAGCAGTGGTATTATCAGGAGCACTAGATTCATTAGAGGGAAATAGAAAACAGAAATATGAAATTATAGACAAAATTCTAGATAATATAACTAAAAAAATAGATAGGGAGAATGATATAAGACAATCTCTTTTTGCACATACAAAAATACCTAATATTAAATTAGAGTATGAAAATCTAATTGAATATACTACAGAAGAGAAATTAAACAAAGAGAAAGAGTATTTAGGTGTATATATATCGGGACATCCTATAGATAAATATAGATTAAAGCTAGAAAAATTTAAATTAGATAAAGTTTCAGAAATTTATGAACAAAATAAAACAAAAGTTAAAATTGCTGGAATAATTACTAATTTAAATAAGAAGTTAACAAAAGCTGGACAAGTTATGGCTGAATTTACTCTAGAAGACTATACGGCTAGTATAAAAGTTATTGTTTTTCCAAATAAGTATAAAGAAATAGGACATTTGATTATGGAAAATAATCTTGTTTATATTGATGGTGAAGTTAGTAAAAATTATTTTAATAATATAACAGAGATAAAAATAAATATATTTAATATAAAAAATCTTGATGAAATAGAGGAAATTAAAAAATTTAAGGTATATATTCTTTTAGAAGGGGATAATTTTTCAAAATCAATAACATTAAAAAAAATCTTGAAAAAATATAAAGGTGAAAATGAAACGTTACTTGCAATTAAGCAAAATAATAAAAAAAGTATTGTAAAACTAGATAAGGAATACTACGTAAATCCAACAGAATTATTTATTTTAGAAGTAGAAGAGTTGTTAGGTAAAAATACAATTGCAATTAGATAAAAAATATGCTAAAATATTTTAATAAAATAAAAATTAATTAAATATCAGGAGGTTTTAAATAAAATGGATGTAACAGAAATAAAAAAATTGATGCAAATACTTAATGATACAGACGTTACTGAGATTACTCTAGAATCAGAAGGGACGAAAGTTTTATTAAAAAAAGATATGCTAAAAGCATCATTACCTAAAATCGTTGAAGAAACTTCTATTTCTGAAGATGTAGAGGAAACGGTGATTAGTCAAACAGGTACATTAATTTCAATGAGTGTTGGTAAATTTTATTATAAAAAAAATACAAATACACCAATAATTAAATTGGGTGATAAAATAGAAAAAGGACAAATTATAGGTTATATTGAATCTATTGGTATTAAAACGGATGTTATAAGTGATAAAGCCGGTATTGTAAAAGAAATTTATCTTGAAAATGGTGGTAATGCTGAATTTGGGCAAAACTTAGTATTATTAGAGGTAAATAATTAATTTTATATTATTAAAAATAGAAAAAGGGAGGGAGTTATTATAAGAATATAATTATTCTTAGGTAACGTTTAATAGATGTTTGAAAAAATATTAATAGCAAATAGAGGTGAAATTGCTGTTAGGATTATAAGAGCGGCTAGAGAATTAGGAGTTAAAACAGTAGCAGTATATTCAGAAGTAGATAAAGATTCACTACATGTAAGATTAGCAGATGAATCTGTATGTATAGGTTCGTCAATGAGTTCAGAAAGCTATTTAAAAATACCGAATATAATTGCAGCAGCTGAAATGACAAATGCTGATGCTATACATCCAGGATATGGATTTTTAGCAGAAAATGCTGAGTTTGCAAAAATATGTGAAACATATAATATTGTATTCATCGGACCATCTGCTGAGTGTATCACAAAAATGGGTGATAAAGCAACTGCAAGAGAAACAGCAATGGCAAATAACGTACCTGTAACTCCTGGCTCGAAAGCTATAATTCATACAATTGAGGAAGCAAAAAAAATTGTAAACGAAGAGATTAAATTCCCTGTTATGATAAAAGCAACTGCAGGTGGCGGTGGAAAAGGGATGAGAATTGCTAAAAATGAGAAAGAGTTAGAAACAAATTTCGTAGCAGCAAGAAATGAGGCTAAAGCTGCATTTGGAAATCCAGATGTATATATAGAAAAATATATTGAACAACCGAAACACATTGAGATACAGATTATAGGAGATAAACATGGAAATGTTGTACATTTAGGTGAAAGAGATTGTTCTATCCAAAGAAGACACCAAAAACTTGTAGAGGAATCACCTTCATTAATATTAACAGATGATATTAGAACAAAAATGGGTGAAGCTGCTGTAAGACTTGCAAAAGCAATTAATTATGATAGTGCTGGTACATTGGAATTCTTAGTTGATAAAAATAAAAATTTCTATTTTATGGAGATGAATACAAGAATACAAGTAGAACATACTGTTACAGAGATGATAACGGGTGTAGACTTAATAAAAGAGCAAATTATAGCTGCAAGTGGAGAAAAACTTACAGTAACACAAGATGATGTGAATTTAAATGGATTTGTAATTGAATGTAGAATAAATGCAGAGGATCCAGATAATAATTTCATGCCTAGTGCTGGTAAAATAGAAAATTATATTGCACCTGGTGGAATAGGTGTAAGAATAGATAGTCACTCTTATTCAGGATATGAGATTCCACCTTATTATGACTCTATGATCGCTAAATTAATAGTACATGGTAAAACTAGAGAAGAAGTTGTATCGAGAATGAAAAGAGCATTAAGAGAGTATATAATTGAAGGTGTTAAAACAACAATACCTTTCCATCTTAGAGTTTTAGATAATGAAAAATATGTTAAAGGTGAATATTCAACAGACTTTATAGAAAAAGAATTTAGTTAATAATTTATTATAATAAAATTTCATGGCAAGAAAAACAAATAAGGGGAGGGGTTTTAAATGGCAGATTTAGGTAATATTAAAATTTCGAATGAAGTAGTAGCAATAATTTCTGGGATTTCTTCTACAGAAATTGAAGGTGTCTACGCAATGAGTGGAGGAATTACAGAAGGCATTTCAACAATTCTTGGGAAGAAAAATTTTTCTAAAGGGGTAAAAGTTGAAACAAATGAAAATGAAACAAAAATTGATGTGAATTTAATTGTAGATTATGGTGTAAAAATTCCTGAAATTGCTGCGAAAGTGCAACAAAATATAATGTCTGCAGTTACTAATATGACAGGATTAGAAGTAGCGGAAATTAATGTATATGTACAAGGGATTAATATTCCTAAAGAGGAAACAAAGGAAGAAGAATAAATTTTAATATAGGGGTGTATATATATTCACCCCTAAATTTTATGGAAGGTGAAATAATATGATAATATGGGGTTTACTATTTTTTATTTATTGGCTAGGAATACTAATGATGTCATCAACGGTATTGTATATAGCGATATTTCCAGAAAAAATTGATATATATTCTAACTACTTAGAATATACTAATTTTAATATTATTAAAATTATAATTATATCAATTGCATTATTTTATATCATAATGAGTATTTCTAAAGTTTTTTTTGTTTTTAGTAGAGATGACAAAAATGTAAAAATAAGCAACAAGTATGGTGATATAAATATCTCTTTTTCAGCAATAGATAATTTAATAAAAGCATTAATTATTAATATTGATTTTATAAAAAGTGCAACTGTTAGAACATATATTAAAAAAAATAATATAAATGTTAAAATTGATTTAAATGTAGATGCTGTCAGAAGTTTAAGTGAGCAACTAAAAGATTTACAAGATTTAATTAAAAAAGAGATTAAACATAAAACAAGCATTGAAATACAAAATCTAGATATAAAAGTTAAAAAACTAAACCATGATTCGAAATATGTTTATGAAGAAAAATACGTTGAAGAAGAAAATAACGAAAAAAACATTGAAAATGATTTTTCTGAGGTGAAATAAAATGAATGATTTTGAAAAGATAATTGAGTTTATGCAGATTAACTTTAGAAGGATAATAGGTGCTATATTTGGATTTATATTTGGAATCTTGTGGATTAAATTTGGATTTTTAAATACAATTGGTATTTTATTATGTACAATAATATTTTCAATAATATTTAATTTAATACCAAAAAATGTTAGTATTAAAAAATTAATAATAAAATTTTTGAATAATGGAGAGGATTTTTAACGTGAGTATGAGACAAGCAAGGGAACATCTTTTCAAAATATTATTTGAATCAGATTCAAATAGTGTTTTACCTATAAATATAATTTATGATTATATAAACAGGGATGAGAATATTATAAAAAAAGAATATATGGATTTTATAGTAAAATACAGCGAAGAGATATCAGCGAATATAGATGAAATTGATAAGACTATTGATATAAATATGAGAGGCTGGGATATAAATAGAATTGGAGTTGTAGATAGAGTTTTACTTAGAATATCAACTTATGAGATTTTATATGATATTATACCACAAAATATATCGATTAATGAAGTTGTTGAACTAGCTAAAATATACGGTGAAGAAAAAAGTTATGAGTTTATAAATGGTGTATTGGCAAATATAATCAAATTTAAAAAGAGTAACTAATTTTTCTAATATAAGGGAGTGCTATTTAGTATGAAAGCTAAAAAAATCGGAATAATTATGGAAAAGAATAAAATTAGGGATAAAATATTAATTAACTTTCAGAGAAATGGTTATAAAATTTATGTAATTCCAGAAGATGAAGAGATTATAAGTACAATAAAAAAAATGAATCTAAGTCTTATTATTATTAGCAAATCAGAACAAAAAGAAATTTTAGAATATTTATCATTAATAAAAGGTGATGAGGAATTAGAAGAGATCCCTGTATTAATTACACTGGATAAAAATATGGAGAATTCTGATATTGTAAAAATTCTAAAAAACGGTGCAACTGATATTGTATACGTTAAAGATGAAAACATAATACCGATACTAAATATGGTTAACAAATTTTGGGATAATAAACCTTCTAAATTTGAGATGGAAACTAGGGAAATTGAAGAGATATATATTATAAAAATTACTGGAAATATAGATTTAAGCTCAAATTTTAAATTACAAAATAAGGTATCGGAGCTACTTAAAGAGGGAGTTAAAAACTTTATAATCAATATGGAAGAGATTGATTATATAGAATCTGTCGGGATTAGTACAATGGTCCAAATAAAAAAAAATATCGAACAAAAACTGGGAGAAATTAAATTTGTAATTAAATCAAGTCAGATAAAAAAATTAATTTCAATGGTAAAATTAGATAAATATTTTGAAATACATAATGATGTTCACGATATTATTGAAATACCAGGAAGTTTAAGAAAAATAAAAGTGGTTATTATTGATGATGGAAAGTTCATGAGAAAATTAATTTCAGATACACTAAAAATAGAAGGGTTTGAAACAATTGAATTTGAAAGCGCTTTAGTTGCACTAGATGAAATTCAAAATATTTCTCCAGATCTTATTTTAGTTGATTATGAGATGCCTGATATGAATGGACTAGATTTTATTAAAAAATTTAATCCGCAATTAAAAGGAATTCCTACAGTAATGCTTACAACTGAAAGAAATATTGATATTGCTTTAAAAGCAATAAGATTAGGTGCAGCAGACTTTTTAAATAAACCATTTGATAGATATGAATTAATCGAGATTTTAAAAAAAATAGACCGTGGAAATAAATTAAAGCAGGAAAATGAAAGACTATTTTTTAAATTAAAAAGAAGAGAAAAAGAATTAGAAAGAAAAAATAGAGAGTTATCTAAATTGTATGAAGCTTTAGAAGACGAATTAGAGATGGCATCAGAAATTCAGAAAAATTTACTTCCTATTAAATTTCCAGAGATACCAGGATACAATTTTGCAGTAAAATATCAACCATCACAAGATATTGGTGGAGATTTTTATGATATTGTATCTATGAGTAACGGTTATTATGGAATAGCTTTTGCAGATGTATCTGGTCACGGAATACCAGCTGCACTTCTTTCCACAATGTTTAAGGTATATCTTATGACCTATTCTGAAGATATAATTTCACCTGCAGAAACTATGGAATTACTTAATGATGTTGTTGTAAAAACTTTTCCAGAGGGAAAATTTATAAGTTTATTTTATTTAGTTATAAAATTAGATGACAATAAAGTAATGTATTGTAAAGCAGCACAAGAGCCAGGTATTCTAATAAAAAAAGATGGAACTATTGAGGAACTTATTACTAAAGGACAAGTGCTAGGATTATTCTCGGAAGAAGACTTTCCTGGAATGATTGAGTTTGAAGAGAAAGAACTTGTTTTAGATCCTGGAGATAAAATTTTCTTATATACAGATGGAATTATTGAGGCGCAAAATAAAGACGAAATATTTTATGGAATTGAAAGATTAAAGGAATTATTAGCAATAAATCATTCTAAAAAAGGACAGGAATTATTAGATATAGTATATGGTGACTTAATGGATTATTTGGAAGGATTACCGGTAATTGATGATTTAACAATGTTTGTTATTGAAAAAGAGTAATTAGGAGTAAAAATGGATAAATATATATTACAGGATATAACAAAAGATGACGCCATAGATTTATTCTCTTTAAAAGGATCAAAATTAATGGATTTATATAGTGTTGCAAATAAAGTTCGTGAAAAATATTGTGGAAATGAGCTATATACATGTACTATTAGCAATGCTAAATGCGGTATTTGTGAAGAAAATTGTAAATTTTGTGCACAATCATCTCATTATAATACGAAAATAGAGGCTTATGGATTAAAAACAGTTGAAGAGTTAACAAAAGAGCTTGATATAGCAGTAGAAATTGGTTCTGAAAATTTTGGTATTGTAACAAGTGGTAGTACAATTAATATAAATAGTATTGAATTTGAAAAACTAAAAGAATTTTATAAAGAGAACAATAAAAAAAATATAAAATCATGTGCTTCAATAGGGTATTTAACTTATGAAGCAGCAATCTCTTTAAAAGAAAGTGGATTAACTAGATATCATAATAATCTTCAAACATCAGTTGAAAGCTATAGAGATATTGTAGCGACAACACATAGCATTAACGATAGGATAAATTCTATAAAAAATGCTAAAAAAGCTGGTTTAAAAGTATGTAGTGGCGGTATAATTGGGATGGGAGAGACAGATAGAGATCTTGTGAGTATGGCATTTACACTAAAAGAATTAGATGTTGACTGTATACCGATTAATATATTAAATCCTATAAAGGGAACTCCTTTTGAAAATTATAATATAGAATCTATTGAACGAATTTTAAAAATGATTGCAATATATAGATTAATCTTAAAAGATAAAAATATAAAAATAACAGCAGGTCGTGAAAGTATACTTAAGGATTTTATGGGGATGGCATTTATGTGTGGAGCAAATTCACTAATGATAGGTGGGTATTTAACTATTAAAGGTAGAAGTATTGAGGAAGATAAAAAATTAGTAAACGATATAAAAAAAATGTGGGGAATTTAAATTGAATTTTTTTAATGATAAGATAAAAAAAGTTGAAAAAGAAAACAGGTTAAGAGAATTAAAAAAAATTGATAAAATTATTGGGAAAAAAATATATATAGACGGTAAACAGTATGTAGACTTCTCTTCAAATAATTATCTAGGGCTACGAGATGACAAAAGAGTTATAGAAGTAGCTCATTTTGCTATAGATAAATATGGATTAGGAAGCGGGGCCTCTAGAATTGTATCAGGTGATGCTGATATATTTTATGAATTCGAAAAAAATATTGCAAAATTTCATAATAAAGAGTCTGCATTAATATTTAATAGTGGCTATGATGCAAATGTTGGGATTATATCAGCTATAATGACTAAAGAAGATATAATTTTTACCGATAAATATAATCATGCAAGTATATATGATGGAATGTTTTTAAGTAATGCGAAAATAATAAGATATAGCCATAATAATATAACCGATTTAGAAGAAAAACTTATAAAATATAGAGATTCTTATAAAAAGGCTATGGTTGTAACAGATAGTGTATTTAGTATGGATGGAGATAAAGGAAATCTAAAAGAGATAGAAAAACTTAAAATAAAATATGATTTTATATTTATGGTAGATGAAGCGCACGGAATTGGAATATTTGGTGAGAATGGTAATGGCATTGTAAATGAACAGCAAATAAAATCGGCGGATATAATTATGGGTACTTTAGGTAAAGCTTTTGGTCTAACTGGTGCTTATGTTGCATCATCACAAAGTATTATACGTTATCTAATTAATTATAGTAGGAGTTTTATTTTCTCAACAATGCTACCTCCAGCTATAATAGCTTCTGCTAATAAAACATTAGAATTAATACAAAATGAAAAATTTAGAAGAGAAAAAATAATCGAATTATCAAATTATTTAAGACAAGAATTGAAATATAAGGGTTATAATACTTTAGAATCAAATACCCAAATTGTACCAGTAATTTTTAATAGTGATATAGATGCAATTAAAATAAGTAAAAAACTATATGAGAATAATTTATATGTACCAGCAATAAGATATCCTGCTGTACCTGCAAACAAACCTAGACTTAGAATCTCAATTAATTTTAATATAACTAAAGAAGATATTGATAAAATTATAATAAATTTATAAAAAGGAAAAATTAATTTATAGAGTATATAATTTATATAAGGTGGTTATATAAAAAATGATTTAATAGGTGATGTATATGAATTTGAGAGTGTGGAATAATTTACAGTGTGAAATTTTCAAAGATGAAGGTGTGCTTGATATATTAGAAATTTATCAAGTGGGCTCTTTGATTGCTCATCTTAGATGTTTAGGTGACAAAGAGAGAATAATTGTAGAAGCAAAAGAAATTATACAACAATACCGAAATCAGTGTAAGGAGTGCTCCAATATGGAAGAGGAGGCATTTTAAATTTGAATTTTAGAAATCTATTATCATTATATTAATATAGTGGCAATAGATTTTTTAATATAAAATATAACAATAGGAGGGGAAAATTGATAAAAAAAATTAATACAATAAAAGCACCAAAAGCAATTGGACCTTATTCACAAGCAGTGATACATAATAATATTATTTATTGTTCTGGACAAATTGCAATATCACCTTTAACAAATGAGATCGTTAAAGAAGATATTATAATTCAGACCGAACAAATTTTAAATAATCTAAAAGAGATCTTAATAGAGGCAGGTTCAGATTTAGATAATGTTTTAAAAATAACAATATACTTAAAAAGTATAGATAATTTTTCAATAGTTAATGAGGTATACGGAAAATATATTACAAAAAAACCTGCAAGATCTGTTGTGGAAGTTTCGAATTTACCAAAAAATACATTAATTCTAATCGATTGTATTGCTTTTAAATAAATTTATATAAAAATATAATAGAGGAGGGAGTTATTAATATAAGAATTTATTAATAGCTAAAAAAAATGAGAGATGATGATAGTATATTAAATAATTTTAATAAGAATATTAATATTATTGGTGCTTTAATATTACTATTTTTATTCATATATATGATTAATGGATTTTTTTATCATGTAAGAGAATATAAAAAAAATAAAGTTGAAAATTATTATAATTTAAAAAATATTAAAATGGAAAAATCAATGTTTTATAATAATTTAAAATTTTATATTGCATTATCAGAGAAAACAATTAAAGATGAAAAACTAAAAAAATTAATTAGTAATCTTAATAATGAAAATATAAAAGATATTGAAAATATTTTATATGGTGTACAAAAAATCTTATCATGTGAGAATATTTATATAATGGATAAAAATGGTGAAGTAATAATAAGTGTAGATAAGAATTTTTATAATAATAATTACTCGTTTCGTCCGTATTTTCAAAATGGATTAAAAGGAGAGGTAACTGTATACCCTGCTCTAGGAATTACAACAAATGAACGAGGTATATATAGGTATGCCTTTTTATATCGATAATGAGATTTCGTATGTTTTTTCTCTAAAATTAAATACAAAACTTATGGAAGAAGTACTATACAGTTTAAATGAAAAAATATTCGTCGTATCTGAAGAAAACATAATATTTTTTTCTAATGAGAATAGTGCAATTTATAAATATATAGATGAAAAAACAGAAAATGAGATAAATAATTTATATGAAACTAAACAATTTTCTAATCAAAAATTAACTAAATATGAATATAATTTTAGTGAAGATAATATAAATATTAACGGAAAAAAATATAAGCAGATAAAAAAAGATATAGAATACGGTTGGAAAACATATATTTATTATGATATAGAAGAATTAAGTTCTTTGAAAAACACTGAATATCTATCAATTTTATCAAAAAATATGGTAAATATATTTTTATTTTTTATATTTTTAACAATGTTTATTTTCTATAAAATTTTATTGAAAAAAGATGGCGAAAAAAATGAACTATTACAAATTATAGATAAATCACCAATAAGTATGATAATTGTAAATGATATTGGGATAATTACATATGCAAATGAGAAAATATATGATTTAACAGGATATGAAAAATATGAGATAATTGGTAAAAATGTCAATATCTTTAATAGTGAATATCAAACAGATAAAATTGATAATAAATTATGGAATAAAATAAAAAATGGAGAAATTTGGTCAGGTAAATTGTTTAATAAGCGTAAAAATGGGACAATATATTTGGAAAAAATGACAATAGTTCCTATAAATACAGGTAACGGATTTGATAAGTTTCTTGCTATAAAGGAAGACTCAACTGAAAATCAAAGCTATATAACTACAATATCTAATTGTGCAAAAACAGATAAATTTACTGGAATATATCATCGTAGTTCAGGTTTTATTTTTTTAGAAAAATTAATAAATCAAAGCAAAATTAGTCAAAATAAATTTACATTATGTTTTATCGGAATTGATGATATTAAATATGCTAATAAAGCATATGGATATAAATTTGGAGATAATATAATTAAAGAATTTGTTAAGGTGGTAAAAGAGAACTTAAATGATGATAATATATTTTTTAGAGCTAGTGGAGATGAATTTATAATACTATTTCCTAGAAGAGAAAAAAGCGATGTAATAGGAAACTTAAATTCTATATTGACTAAATATTCTGAAATAATTACGGACAAAGGTCATCCATATATATATTCAGCAACTTATGGATGTTCCGAATATGATTCTGCGAGAGATATAAATTCAGATATTTTAGTGCAGGAAGCTAGTAAAGAGATGTATGATAAAAAAGAATATAATAAAAATAATTAAATAAAAAAAACGATAGATATTAATTCTATCGTTTTTTTTTAGTATAAATGAAAATATAGACTAGTACTAGAGTATCGTGTCATAGCACACTAGCAGTTAAATTATGAATTTTCATAATTTATACTTAAAAGATATAACTTTTTTAGTATAAATCATAAAAAAATTTATAAATTTACTATATGAAGAGTTTCTTTGCGTCACAAAAATATTTATATGAGTTTTATTATAGGTATTATTGCCATTTATTTTAATATATTGTAAAAAAAGTGTTTTAATTTTGAATTTAGTTTTAATTCTATATAAATTATGATACTTACAAAGAGTTTAGCTACATTATTATTGCTTCACAAATTTTATATATTTACATTTGATTTTGTAAATATTATATTAGAAAAATATACCTCCCTATTTTAGCATCTATATAGTATATTAATAGTAAGATTAAATTAAGATTAAATTAAGATTAAATTTATATCAATTATTGAAAAAAAAAATAACATATGCTATACTATATACAATTAAATAAATTTTAAGGAGGAAAAAAATGAATTGTGCAGTAAAAATTATTGACGAAATATATTGGTTAGGGACAAATGATAGAGAAACTCATCTATTTGAAAATGTATGGCCTTTAGAGAATGGTGTTTCATATAATTCTTATATAATCATTGATGAAAAAATAGTACTTGTAGATACAGTTAAAGATACAAAAATGGAGGAATATCTATTTAAAATTAAAAACTTAATTGGAGATAGAGAGATAGACTATTTAGTAATTAATCATATGGAACCAGATCATTCAGGATGCATAACTGCAATTAGTAAAGAATATCCTAATATTAAAATTGTAGGAAATTCAAAAACATTTGATTTTTTAAAAGAATTTTACGGTGAATTTCCAAATTTAGTAGAAGTTAAAGACTTAGACGAGTTAAATATTGGTAGTAGAACTTTACAGTTTTATTTTACACCAATGGTACACTGGCCAGAAACAATGATGACTTATGATAAAAAAACAAAACTGCTATTTACTGGTGATGCATTTGGAACATTTGGTACTTTAGATGGTGGTATATTCGATGATGAGGTTAATCTAGATTTTTATGAATCAGAAATGAGAAGATANTATTCAAATATAGTTGGAAAATTTGGGATGATGGTACAACGTGCAATTAAAAAAGTATCTAGTTTAGATATAAAAATATTAGCTTCAACACATGGACCAATATGGAGAACTAATCTAAACTATGTATTAAGTAGATATGATATGTGGAGTAAATACGAACCAGAAGATAAAGATGGTATTGTGATTATATACGGTTCAATGTATGGAAATACTAAAAAAATGGCAGATGCAATTGCAAGAAGTATTGCAGAAGAGGGATTAAAAAATGTAAAAGTATATGATTCCTCTAAGACACACCTTTCTTATTTAATTAATGAAATTTTTAGATGTAAAGGAGTTATACTAGGAAGTTGTGCTTATAATGCTGCTATGTATCATCCCATGGAAATATTAACTACAAAATTAATACATACTGGTGTAAAAGATAGATNATTCGCAGCATTTGGTACATATGCGTGGAGTGGTGGTGGTGTAAGCAACTTAAATAAATTTGCTGAAGCGATTAAATGGGAAGTTGTATCAGAATCAGTAGAAGCAAAATGTAGTCCAAAAGCTGATGATATTGCAAAATGTGTACAAATAGGTAAAGATATGGCTAATAAAATAAAAGCAGGTTTATAAAATGAAATTAATATCTTGGAATGTAAATGGGATAAGAGCAGTTTATCAAAAAGGATTTATAGAATGGGTACTAAAGGAAAATCCCGATATTTTATGTATTCAAGAAACAAAGGCACAAGAAGAACAATTGGATGATAATTTAAAAAATATTTTAGGATATAAAAGTTATTTTTCAAGTGCAAAAAAGAAGGGATATAGTGGTGTAGCAATTTATACGAAAGATCTACCATTAAATGTAAAAACTAGTAATATAGAAAACATTGATAATGAAGGTAGAATTTTAATAGCAGAATATAAAGATTTTATTTTAATAAATTGTTATTTCCCAAATAGTCAAGAAGCAGGAAAAAGATTAGAATATAAATTAGAATTTTGTAATAATATTATTAAAATCTCTAATAAATATGTTAGTGATGGGAAAAAAGTGATTATTACTGGTGATTATAATATTGCACATAACGAGATAGACTTAACTAACCCTAAATCTAATGAAAAAAATCCTGGATTCTTAAAAGAAGAGCGAGATTGGATGAGTTATTTTTTAAATGAGGGATATATTGATACATATAGATATTTTTATCCAGATACAGTTAAATATAGCTGGTGGAGCTATAGACTTAAAGCAAGAGAAAGAAATGTTGGATGGAGAATAGATTATTTTTGTGTTTCTAAAAATATGATAAAAGATCTCGTAAGTGCTAATATAGATAATGATACTTTTGGATCGGATCATTGCCCTGTTGCCATAAATATAAAATAAAAAGGAGTGGTTTTTATGAAAAAATTAGTAATTTTATTTTTATTGATTAGTATAGTAACAATAGGTTATGGAAAAAATATTTTTGAATATACTGATATAATTGGTGATGATAATGGTGCAGGAAATATTACATATCCTACAGATGAAGTTTTTGTTAAAGGTGCATTTGATATACAAAAATTTAAAATATATGAAGATGGGGATGAATATTCCTTTGAATTTGAAGTTGGCACAAATTTTAAAAACGAATGGAAAAATAAAAATGGTTGGGATGTACAGATGTTTGATGTTTATATTAATTTAGGAAAAGGTAAAAATAAAATGGCCCTTGCTGGTAGAAACACTAAATTACATGAGGGATGGGATATTGCTCTAATTGTAGCACCTGAAGAGAATAAAAAGTTTTTAGAACGAGAAATAATTCCTAAAAATGATTTCGTTGCTGATGATGTAACAGAAGGTGAAGATTTAATTAATGATATAAAACTTCCAACATCGATTTTTATTGATAGCAATAAATTAACCGCGAAAATAAAAAAAACAGAGTTTGCTAATCTAAATAATATAAAATTTATACAAGTATTTGTAACAGGAGCGGAAGGATTTCCAAGTAGTGAAGAAAGCTATATTAGAAATGTAAATGAATTTCCAACAAAATGGAGATTTGGTGGTGGCAGCGATTATTTTGGTGATTCAAATGTTATTGATATATTAGGAGATAATAAAAATCTTGATAAGTTTGTTTCTACAGAAGATGAGACTATTTATCCTGTGGTAAACATGATAAAAGTAGGCAAATAAAATTGAAATTATCACTTGAAAATAGAGTTGCAATGATGAAAAACGAGCAAGAGAAGTTAAAAATTTCCTATGAATTAATCATGAAAAAGGAAGATAGTATAGCAACTAGAGCAGAATTAGAGATATATAAATATAAGATAAAAGAATTAGAAGATGGGATAAATTTAATAGAAAATTATCTTAAGAAAATAGATTTTAGGAAAATGGTGAATATAGATGAAGATAACATCAGGGATAGTAAAGAATAGAAAAATTAAAAGTCAAAATAGTGTAAAAGTAAGACCTACATTGTCAAGAGTTAAAGAATCTTTATTTGATATAATGAATCCTTATATTGAAAATAGTGTTTTTTTGGACTTATATAGTGGTACAGGAAGTATTGCACTAGAAGCTCTTAGTAGAGGTGCAAAACGAGCTATAATGATAGAGCAAAATGTAGATGCAATTAAAATAATTATAGAAAATGTTAATAATATGGGTTTTGAGGATGTTTGTCGTGCTTATAAAAATGATGTACTTAGAGCAATTGAAATTTTGTCAAATAAAAAAGAGATGTTTGATATAATATTTCTAGATCCGCCATATAATGAAGATTTATGTTTAAAAACAGTAGATAAAGTATGTAAATTTGGACTACTTAAGGATACGGGCCTTATTATAGTGGAGCATCATAAACATGAAAAATTACCTGAAGAGATAGGAAATGTAAAGAGAGTTGACGAAAGAAAATATAGTAATAAAACGTTATCTTTCTATTCAAAATCAGAATAATTATAAATTTTAAGTATAATAGAAATATATTTTGTATATCCAATAATGTAAAACTAGATATAAATATCTATATAGTTTGTGTAAAAATGCAAATTAAAAGTTTATATATTTAAAAACTATATTATAAATCCTTCTCCTATATTAAGAGAAGGATTTATTTATTTACATTAGAGAAGTTACCATTATTTTTAAAATTAAATCATAATTAATTTTTATTTTCTAGAGAAAACATAACTCTTAAGTTTTATTTTATAAAATTTTCTGTAGATTTATATTTTACAACATAAAAATTATATGTGTTTACCTTTTTAATTTACTTTAATCAGTGTAAATCTTTGGATAAAATAATATTTTAAATTTGATTTATTTTTACACGTAATCTTGTATATATAATATTAGAAAAAGTGTACATCCCTATTTTAGTATTTATATTTACCATTTATAAATTAGATATAAATACATAGGTTAATTATATAAAACCTTAAAGAATAGTAAAATCATTAAAATAATAAATATTATAAAACTTTATGTTTTTTTTATAATAAAATTGTTGACAAATAATAGAAATAGGTATATAGTATACATGTGCATATGCACATGATTAAACTATGAAAGGGGAAAATATGAGGTTTTGTAGAAAAAAAAGAAATTGTAGGGAATTAGATAGAAATATTATCTATAAACCGGTTGGATACAGAACATGTGAACTAGAAGTAGTTGAAATAGAGCTTGATGAATTTGAAGCGATTAGATTATGTGATATTGAAAACAAAAGTCAGATAGAGGCAGGAGAATCAATGCATGTTTCAAGAACAACAATTCAGAGATTATTAGAAAGTGGACGGCGTAAAATTGCACAAGGATTATTAAATGCAAATGCAATTAAAATAAAAAAATGTAACGGAGGATTAGAAAATGAGTAATGGTATGAAACAATTAGAACAAAGAGTAAAGGATAATATATCAAAAATAAAGCACAAAATTGTAATAATGAGTGGTAAGGGTGGAGTTGGAAAATCAACAATTTCTACAAATATTGCTTATGGACTTGCATTAGAAGGAAAAAAAGTTGGNCTTCTAGATGTAGATTTACATGGACCGAACATACCTATTATGATGGGGCTTGAAGGTCAAAAAATGAGTAGTTTTGATGAACCATTTTTAGCACATGAAAATTTAAAAGTTATATCATTAAGCTTTTTTTTGCAAAACTCTGAGGATCCAATTGTTTGGAGAGGACCTGCTAAAATAGGTGCCATAAGACAATTAATCGGTGATGTAAAATGGGGAGAATTAGACTATTTAGTTGTGGATTTACCACCAGGAACAGGCGATGAACCTCTTACAATTGCACAAGATTTAGGTAAAATCGACGGAAGCGTAATCGTAACAACGCCCCAAGAAGTAGCGTTACTTGATTTAAGAAAATCAATTAAATTTTCAAATTTAGTAAATATGCCAATTATGGGAATAGTAGAAAATATGAGTGGTTTTGTTTGTCCTAATTGTAATGAAGTTACTGAAATATTTAAAACAGGTGGTGCAAATAAAATTGCTAAAGAGTATAGATTAGATGTTCTTGGAAAAATACCGTTAAATCCAGAAATAATGATAGCTGGTGATACTGGTAAACCATTTATATATTTTAATTCAAGTAGTATCGAGGCAAAAGAATTACAAAAAATAGTAAATCAAATTATTGAGAAATCTGAAAATAAAGAGAATGAAAAAAATAAAGAAACTAATGAAAAATCAGATATTATAAAAATTGCATTTCCCACAAATGACAGAGTAACTGTAGAGGACCATTTCGGACATTGTAAAGAATTTGCAATATTCGATGTGAAAAATGGAAATATTTTAGAAAAAAACTTTATTACTGCTCCACCACATGAACCAGGACTTTTACCAGTATTTTTAGGTGAAAAAAATGTAAATGTTATAATTACAGGTGGAATGGGTCAAAAAGCAATTGATTTATTTAAAGAGAGAGATGTTGATGTTATTTTAGGTGNTAGTGGAGATATAGAATCTAATCTTAATGAATATCTAAAAGGGGAACTATATTCTGGAAATTCTACATGTAATCATGGCGAGGGTGAAGGGTGTAATCACTAATGGAACTTACTGTTTTAATAGAAAATCTTGTTTATAATGAGGGATTAACTAGTGAACACGGATTATCTTTTTATATTGAAGCAGATAATAAGAAAATCTTATTTGATACAGGTCAAACAGATAAATTTTATGATAATGCATTAAATTTAGGAATTGATTTAACAGAAGTTGACTATCTTGTTATAAGCCATGGTCATTATGATCATACAGGTGGAATTGAGATATTTCTTAGAAGAAATCATAAAGCTAAGATAATAATAAAAAAAGATGCACTTAATGATAAATATTCTAATAGCACTGGTAAAATAAGATATATAGGTATAAAAAACAAAAATATTTTATTAGAAAACAGTCACAGAGTAACCTATGTAAATGATATATTTAAGATTGATAATATAAGTTTTATAGGTAAAATAAGGAGAATAAATGAGTTTGAACAAAGTGAAAAAAAGTTATTCATTCTTAATGAGGACAACTCTTATACTGAGGATATGTTCACAGACGAGCAAGTGATGATTATAGAAAATAATGATAAAATTGCAATTATCACAGGGTGTGCACATAGTGGGATTATAAATATAATAGATGAAGTAAAGAGCTATTTCCCAAATAAAAAGATAAATTCTATAGTTGGTGGATTTCATTTAAAAGGGGTAAACAAAGATAGAGTATTAAAAACTATAGGTAGAATTGTAGAAGAAAATATTAATCAAATTGGGATAAATCACTGTAGTGGAATAGAATTTTACTGTGAACTAAATAATAAATGTAGTGGAGTAGAATATCTATATACAGGGAAAAAAATAATATTTTAAAAAGGGGTTGATAATATGAGAATAGCATTTACAGTTTTGAATAGTAATGGCAGTGAATTAGATGAAAGATTTGGACGTGCAGAATACTTTGCAATTTATGATACTGATACAAAAGATACAGAGATAATTGACAATGATGCAAAAAATGAAAGTGGCGGTGCTGGTGGTAAGGCAGTTAAAATTTTATTTCAAAATAAAGTTCAAGCTGTAGTATCAGGGGAATTTGGTCCAAAAGCTGTTATAGCATTGAAAGATTTTGAGATAAAAGCTTACAGAAAAGGAAATTCTAAAACAATTTCTGAAGCACTATATAAATTTGGTGAAAATTCATTAGAGGAGATTGACGAATCAACGGTAAAATCGCATAATGGACTATATAAAGTATAATTATTTAAAATGTGTATAGCGATATATTTAATAAAAATACAGTAAAATACTTTTAAAAAGATAAAATAAATTTAAAAAAAATGATTAAAAATGGAAATATTTTTTAATTATATCGCTATTCTACAGAAAAAAGGGTATATTTTTATACTAATATTTTTTATTTTGGAAGTTTTATTAAATAGTTTTTATTTTAGTTTTTTTATATTTATAACTTCTCTTATATTTTTAATAGTGTATTTAATGATGGCAGAAGTTAAAATTAAATAAATATTAAAAAAAATGGCGAATAATTAATTTAGTTACTTTAATAATAAATTATGGAATAATATAGTGAATATATTTTGGAATAGATTTGCAAAAGGTAATATTAATTATGCAAAAAAAATAAAATTATTGGGATTAATTTTAGGTGCATTAGTAAGTCATTTTTATATTATGTATTTAATGATGAAATAATTATTATTTTATAGATTTTATTTTAGTAATATTATAATTATTGTGTTTATTCTAATGGTATTAGGTATAATTGCAAAATCAAATCTAATAAAAAGATATGGAAA
>JGI24712J26585_10001172_pt1 | contig 22495 bp, 18 predicted proteins | sample BioPla3DNA2_FD_26585 | JGI IMG/M metagenome (IMG submission 26585)
TAAACCAGGCCCAGGTCCCTACCGCTAAAAGCGCAGCCAGAGAAAAAACCAATACACCAATTAAAACATTCTTTTTCTTCTTCATGAATCTTCCTCCTTAACAATCGACTTAATAATCTTTGATGCCTTAACTAAAAGGAAAACCAACCTAGCTTTTTATATTAAGCCCCGGGACCATCGATAGCCGCCACCACCTCCTCGCTACCAGCCTGTTTGCACTGCTGCTTTTCAGCTTACCGCCTGCTACTGAATCCAAATCCCGACCTTAAAAGTATTGATTACTTCATCATCATCCTCGAACCAGTTATCTTTCACTTTGCGATTAGTGACTACCACCTCACCGGTAAGAGAGTCGGGGGCAATGGTTACAGTAGAAGGGTTGATGCTGACCAGCCGGTAATACATGGGCACTGTTTCCCGGATGGTATAGGTGCCCGGGATCAGGCCCGTGATAGTGGCCGACTCGCCATCTGCCAGCAGCATGCTCCAGGTACGGCCGCCACCTTCCACGTAAATGGGGAACTTCCTGGTGCTACTGCCCTTTTGCATTATCTTTTTAACAGTAATGGAACCTTTAAGAATAGTTACCTTTACCGTGTCAAACTTGATACAGCCCTGTGCATCGGTGACGGTAACGGTATACTCTGTCTCTTCAGCGGGCGACACCGTAGGATTTGCTTCAATGGAACTCCAGGTAGAATCGGTGTTAGATTCCCAAAAATAGGTGTAAGGTTCGGTGCCTCCAGAAGCCGTGGGACTGCCACCTAATTGGGTGCTGCTGCCCAGGGGCAGACCCCGGTCGTCCCCGGCATCCACCGTCAGCGGTGCCGGAACATCTACCTTGGGGATAGGGAACGCCTTGGTTTTATTGGGATTCTCATTGATATCGGTATAGGTTAAGGTGGCGTAATCATTGGTGGGGACCTGGTCCCCACCCTCAAAGCCGGCCCTGGCGCGAATTTTATAGCGCATGCTGGCGCTAGTGCCGACGGTACCTGCCGTCCAGGTGATAACTTTTGTGGCCTCGTCATAGACTACAGGCGCCGAGGGGCTGCTTTGGAAACTCCCGGGTACCAGTTCAAAGTTTGCCGGTATCTTGTCGATTACCACGGCATCGGTGGCCGAGTAATTGAGCTGCTGCGAAACATCGCTGTAGATATCGGACAGGTCTGCGGCCGCGAAGGTCTCGTAGTAGCCAGCGTTCTGGGCTTTCTGCATGGTATCCCGGGCCACCCATAGACATTTATCGGGAACAGCAGTGAGCAGGTTAACCGTAAACAGGTGAGCCTGATCGTGGCAGCTTATACCAGCATTGTAAGCAGCGATGGTATGATTGTTATGATTGGTCGGTTCGGTTGGCCCGTAAGCCCGACCGATGCTGACCGTCGGTAGGCCGTCGGTCAAAAAGACGATNGCCTTGTTAGCAGCCTTNCGTCCACTGGCTGTCATCAGGTTTTTCGCCCGGATAAACCCGGCTTCGGTGTTCGTACCCCCATCGGCAACAAGGCCATCAATTGCATTCGTCACCGCGGTTAAGTCGCTGGAAAAGCCGATATCAATACTTGTATCAGCATCAAGATCGCCAACATAACCCGGGGGCCACCATTTCCATACCCCGGTATAAGCAAAGCTGACTACCGCCACCCTGTTACCGGACTTTTGCAGCACCTGGGCAGCAAACTCTTTAGCCGCTTTTTGGGCATAGTACATTGCTGGAGGGCTACCNTCGGCCATGCTGCCAGAGCGGTCTATCACCAAGATCACATCTACCGGTACTTCCGGCGGTGTCCCGCTGATCTCTAGAGTGACCTGGTAAGCACGGCACCCTTCTGTGGCCTGCGCGCTCTTGTNAACCGCAATGGTGTCGGGATAACCGTTACCTGAAGATCTACTTGCTGCAGGAACCATGCTCAGGCCGGCTCCAGGTATCACCCCCGGTTTTGCCTGGGGATCACCGGCCGGGACCGGGATCTGATCGAGAGGCACCATTGATTCCCAATTGTCCGGCAGAGGCGGTAATGCGCACTCTTTGTTGCTGACCGCTTCATCAACTACCACTAGGGCTTTACCCTGGCCGCTTACAATATCCCTCGCGCATTGAGCATAGGCCCCTACGCCAATATAGCCCATGTAAAAATTGCCGGGGATATTAAACATGGCCTCTAGCGTCACTTTTTCTCCGCCAGCAAGGTGCACAACCTTATCGTTCAGGTCGGCCAGGGGCACCCGGAGGTTAATCTCCGACAGATCAGCTTGCCCCCGGTTAGAGAGAGTTATGGCTAGGCGCACCGTATCGCCAGCTTGATATCGGGCTTTGTCCGTTTGAATCTCCACCGCGAGGGGGGTTCCTTCAGCTAAGCCGGTGCCCTGCAGGCCGGCCCCCAGAACCAGCAGGAGGGCAATGCCGATTAAAATCAAGCTGGATATCCTCTTCCTCAATCTCCGTTCACCTCCGTTCCTCGCAAAACTGACTTTCTTACACGCCTCCTGGAAAATGAATTAATCCATTGAGCGGCAAAAGGATAATGCTTTTTTAGGTCTCTCCATTTGTATGATTTTATTTATGCCAATATGCGGCTTTAAGAGCCACGAGCACCAAATCAAGATCACCGGAGGGAGCAGTAGCTACGAAGTTGCTTGNTTACTGCTTTGAAATTTCGAGCAGGCTGGCCTTATTTCGCCTGCTCGAGCTGATCTGGTAACTTAATTTATGGCGATAGTGTGTCATTTATTGTTACCTGTAGAACATTTTTGATTTGACACTTATGACAGAATATTGATATGCTTGACGGGAAAAGAAGCCGCTCTGAACTTAGAAGTAGTTTAAATTTTAAAGAGAGGGATNGCACAATATGTCTTCACGATTAGATGAGACTGCTTCCCTAACCGAGCAACGCTACAAGGTGCTGGCCGTCGTCATGTTAGGCGGGATTATGGGGCCCATCGACGCCAGCATTGTCAATGTTATTCTACCGACCATTTCCGGATTTTTTGGCGCGCCCATCGCTACTGCACAATGGGTTCCGCAGATCTACCTTCTTACTATCAGCAGCCTTCTTCTCTTTTATGGCCGCCTGGGAGATATCCTGGGATATAAACGGATCTATCTCACGGGGCTGTTATGCTTCGTTGCAACTTCCGGTCTTTGCGGCCTGGCACCAACGATCTACTGGCTAATAGTCTTCCGCGCTATCCAGGGAATAGGCGCCGGCATGATGATGTCTGTACCCTTCGCCATCCTCACCGCTGTTTTCCCACCGCAGGAGCGGGGCCGGGCCCTGGGCATTAACGCGATCAGCGTTTCGGCCGGGCTAGCCCTCGGTCCTACTCTGGGCGGGTTGCTTACCTCCCTGTGGTCGTGGCGACTTGTCTTTCTGATCAATATTCCCATAGGTCTAGCCGCACTACTGTTGGCCATAAAGATTGTTCCCGATTTGAAAGGAAAACCGGGCCGGGTTGATATCGCCGGTGCTGTATCCGCCTTTATCTGCCTTTTTTCTTTTCTCTTCTTTATCAACCAGGTACAAAATACGGGAATGGGGCCGGTTACCGGTACAGCCATAACCGCGGCTGTCCTCGCGGGGATCTGTTTTTTCTATGTTGAAACTCATATACCACAACCAATGGTTAACCTGGCCCTCTTTAAGAACCGTACTTTCACACTGGGCATCGCCAGCGCCCTGCTTAATTTCGCCTCGCAGTACATCCTAGTCTTCCTGACACCTTTTTACCTCCAGCGGGCGATCCATTATTCCCCGGATAAAATAGGCTTGCTGATGACCTGTTTCCCCTTAACGGTGATGGCTGTCGCTCCGTTCAGCGGTAACTTATCCGACCGCCTGGGCACCAGGGAACTGGCCATTACCGGGGCGGCGATCTGCTCCGCAGCCCTGGTAGCGATGGCCTTTTTGCCCGTAGATGCTTCCGCTCTGGACGTGGGATGGCGCCTGGCCTTCTTTGGTTTGGGTACCGGAATGTTTCAATCACCGAACAACAACGCGGTCATGGGCAGTGCCCCCCGGCCCTACCTGGGGATAGCCTCCGGCATCCTGGGCACAGCACGAAATACAGGGATGGCCCTGGGAATTGCCGCGGCCGGGCTGATTCTTTACTCCCTGGTCCCTTCGGCCATCGTCGCTCAAGAACACCTGAGCGGAGCGGAAGCGGTTTATTTTCTTGGTGGTCTGAAATACGCTTTTCTTTTCGGGGCCGGGCTCTCCGCCCTGGCGGCCCTGTTTTCCCTTATGCAACCAAAAACACGCATGGGAACAGGTAATGGCTGATGCTCCTGTTCCCATGGCCTAGCAAACTGTTTTTTGGTTCGACCCGGATAAAAGTTAAACTACTAGCCGCAAAGAAGCGGCGGCCCACGATTAAACAGTTACCTTCTTACTTACCCCCCGGCCTACTGGATCATGGACCACCGGTTCCATCTCCCTGTAGTGCTTATTTAGCCAGCACTTTAAACTTGGCCAGGACGGCGCTATTGCCGGGGCAACACCTGGCGGCGTTTACGCCGTCGGGCTAGCTGCATCCCGGCTAGCAGGGCCAGAGATCCCAGCAGGGTGTAGAAATAGAGCGCCCCTTCACCAAAGGTCCGGGGCAGATCACCGGTTGGCTCCTCGGGTGATACACTTGGCTCCTCGGGTTCCACTACGATCTCCTCACTGGCCTGGGCCGTAAAGATCCACTTTACAGAGGCACTCTTCCCCTGGTATTCATTTCCCGTTTCCGGGCCGGGAAGATGTACCGCTACCTCCAGTTCCCCGCTTTCACCAGGGCGGAAACGGCCCAGGTAGATGGCCTCTCCGGCAAAACCGATTACCGGTCCCTGGTAAAGGACCTTACCGCGATAGAGAACCGTCAGCTCCATTATTTCAAGCAAACCGGTCTCCTGGTCCACCGGATTCCCGGCTTCGCAACCAGAGATGATACCACTTTGAATAATTATTGCTAAGCTTTAGGGTGGCCTGCCGGGTATCCCCCGGGTTCATGTTCCTTAAATCAAGTAGCTTCCCCCCCGCTGGTACCAGCACCAGGCCCGCCGCTTCTCCAACCAGCTCCAGGTCGGTAGTGACGGCCTCTGCAGGCAAGGCAGTTAACAGGAACAGCAACGTCACGGCCATCGCTGCAATCTTCATTATTGTTTTCAAGCAGCTACCCTCCCTTCCTTTAGGGGGTAGATAATATCTCCAGCGGGACCCCCGTCCAGCAAACCGCCGGGCCCGGGCCGGAGCCAATAGATCACGCTAACCTGCCTCAAGATAAATCGCCGGAGGATTCCATCCCTTTCCGGTTTGCAAAAGCTACGGAGCCACCCATTCTTGGACGCCAGCCGGTAACGCTGCGAGTCCCCAGGCATCTTTGTAGGCATCATGAGAAGCCTGCACCGCTTCGGCATTGACCACGATCCGCAGGACCTTGCCCTGGTATTTATTACCCGTATCGGCGCTCAGGGACACCGACTGCAGCAGCAATGTGGTTTCTAGATCATCAGGACAGAGGATACTCTTATAGTAATACCAGCCTTCACCGGGGCGCGGGCCTTCCGGAGGTGCAACAGGAGCAAGATAGACCCAATCGGCCTCGTTCCAGTTGATAAGGACATTGCTCACCGGCAAGCCCGGCTCGGCGACAAACCTCTCTCCATCCAGGTGGCCCCAAACCGGGGTCAACGANACCCGCACATAGGCGCACTTGCTGCCCAGGGTCTTCACGCTAACCTGTTTGGTCGATTCATTGCCCGGGTTCCAGTTTGTAATATCTTGAAACCCGTGCTCGTCAATCTCGATCTCCACCGTTCCGGCGGCAAACTGGTTAACCACCGGCTCCGCTGTTGCAGTAAACCAGGCCCAGGTCCCTACTGCCAACAGCGCAGCGAGAGAAAAAACCAGAATGACAATCCAAATGCTTTTTTTCATTTAATTTTCCACTCCCTCGGGAGTCTATCGGGGCCGGGCCCCGGCAACCGCCGGGCCCGGCCATTACCAGCCTCATCCAAACCGGCCGGGAAGCGTAGCTTCAGAGCACTCGCATCCCGCTAGAGATCCTCTAGCTTAGACCTTACTCTACCAGGGCAAGTTATCCATTCCCCAAACGCTCTTGTAAGCATCGTTTGTGCACTGCACNGCGTCGGCCTNAACTTCNATCCGCAAAACCTTGCCCTGGTACTCATTGCCCGTGCTGGAGCCCACCAGGGTCACTGACTCTAGCAGCAACGGTGTCTCTTCACCTGCCGGAAGCGTGCTCTTGTAGTAATAGTAGCCATCAGTATGCAACATCCAGTCAGTAGTATTCCAATTAAGAGCAACATTGGTAGTGGGCAATCCGGCATCAGCAACAAAATCACCATTAACTTTGTCGCCCCAGGTCGGGATCAACTTCACACGGACATAAGCGCACTTGGTGCCTTCGTTCTTGATGCTGACCTCTTTCTTCGTGGTATCACCCGGATTCCAGTTTAGCTCCTCATCATAAACGTCGTTAATCGCGATCTTCACCGTTCCGGCGGTGAACTGGTTAATCACTGGCTCCGCTGTAGCGGTAAACCAGGCCCAGGTCCCTACTGCCAGAAGCGCGGCCAGGGTAAGAATTGCCAGACCAATCTTGACTTTCTTATTCATCTAATTCTTCCTCCTTAATATTCTTAGGTTTTGGAAAGGGAAGCCTAAAAACTCTTTTTTTACTTAACACCGTATCGCCATCGTTAAACTTCAGCATGAAGCCGTGTGGCTACCGGTGGCCTGTTTGGCCACCACCTCCTCCTTAGCGTTCTGCACTACATTTTTCGGCCGGCATATACTAATAGTTTCCTGCTACCAGAGACCTACCGAAAAGTTATTAAATTCTTCATCATCATCCCAGAACCAGGGGTTGCCTACTTTACGGTTAGTAACCGTTACCTTGCCGGTGAGATTGTCCGGGCCGATAGTTACGGTAGACGGACTGATACTGACCAGCCGGTAATAAATGGGCACCACTTCGCGGATAGTATAGGTGCCCGGGGCCAGGCCCGTGATAGTGGCCAACTCGCCATCAGCCAGCAGCATGCTCCAGGTATTTCCATTGCCTTCCACGTAAACGGGGAAAANTTTCGTGTCGCTTCCATTCGGCAGCACCTTTTTAACAACAGTAATAGAACCTTTTAAAACTGTTACCACCACATTACCGGACCTGGCACAGCCATACTTATCGGTGACGGTAACGGTGTAGACCGTATCTTCGGTTGGCGACACCGTGGGGTTAAGATCGCTGGAACTCCACCCGGGAACGCCGGCACGGGTCCAGAGATAGGTGTAAGCCCCGCTGCCGCCGGTTACCACGAGATTATCGCCTATCCCGATGCTACTACCCAGGGGCATCTCCCGGTCCGGACCGGCATTAACCGTCAGCGGCCCCGGCACATCTACCTTGGGGAGAGGAAAATTCTTGGTTTTATTGGGATTCTCATTGATGTCGGTATAGGTTAAGGTGGCGTAATCATTGGTGGGAACCTGGTTGCCGCCGGCAAAATCGGCCCTGGCGCGAATTATATAGCTCATCGTGGCTTCAGTGCCAATAGTGCCTGCCGTCCAGGTGATGAGCCCTGTGTTCTCGTCATAGGCTACAGGCGCCGCGGGGCTGCTCTGGAAACTATCCAGTACCATCTCAAAGTTGGCCGGGATCTTATCGTTAACCACGGCAGCGGTAGCCGAGTAGTTGAGCACCTGTGAAATCTGGCCGTAGATGCCGGAAAGGTCCGCGGCCGAAAAGGTCTCGTAGTAGCCGGAGTTCTGGGCTTTTTGCATGGTATCCCGGGCTACCCCCAAACACTGGCTGGGAACACCGGTCAGCAGGTTGACCGTGAAGACCCGGGCCAGGCTATGGCAGCTTATGCCCGCCTGGTAAGCAGCAATGGTGTGATCATTGTGGGCGGTGGGTTCACTGGGCCCGTACCGGCGGCCATTGCTGATGGTGGGTACTCCGTCAGTTAAAAAGACGATGGCCTTGTTGGCTCCGTCCCGTGCACTCCCCAGCAGGTTTCTCGCCTGGATGAACCCGGCTTCGGTGTTAGTGCCGCCGTTGGCGTTTAGGCTATTAATTGCATTCGTGACCTGGGTTAAGCTGCTGGAAAAGACAATATCTGTACGCGCATCCGATTGGGCGCCACGGCCCAAAGAAGTCCCCGGGTAATCAAAACTNACCACCGCCACCCTGTTGTTGGGGTTTGCCGTCAGCACTTGCTGAGCAAACTGTTGGGCTGCTTGTTTGGCGTAGTACATGGCTGAATAAGGCTGGCCGTCAGCCATGCTGCCGGAGCGGTCGATCACCAGTATCACATCNACCGGCTTTTCCGGCGGCGGTGTTCCGGTGATGCTCAAAGTAACCCGGTAAGCGCGGCAGCCATCTATACGCTCTGCGTTCTTGTCGACCGCAATGGTATCGGTATAACCATTGCTGGAGAGGGCCATATTTTGAAGAGCTCTCGCTGCTGTACCCAGTCCGGCCTGGGGTTCGGCAGCCTGAACCGGGAACCTATCGAGGGAGACCTCAGATTCCCAATCGTCCGGCAGGGGCGGTAACTTGATCTCTTTGAAGAATGGATTGCTAACCGGTTCATCAACCTTAACCAGGGTGCTACCCTGGCTGCTCAGGGCATTCCCCGCGCATTTAGCATAGACCCCCACGCCGATATAGCCCAGGTAAAAGTTGTCGGGAATATTAAACATAGCTTCCAGCGTCGCTTTTTCTCCACCAGCAAGGCACTCAATCCTGCCATTCAGATTGGCCAGGGGCACCCTCACGGTAATGTCCGACAGAGCATCCGGGCCCCGGTTAGAAAGGGTTGCGGTTAGATGCACCGTCTCACCGGCCCGGTACAGCTCTTTATCTGTTTGAAGCTCTACCGACATCAAATCTTCTTCTGCCGAGCCAACGCCCTGCATTCCAGCCCCTAAAGCCAACAAGAGAGTAATACTGATTAAAATCAAACTGGCTATCCTCTTCTTCAATATCTGTTTCACCTCCATTCACGCTGAAGCTTGCCCGGCGCTCCCCAAGTTCTCCTTCCCTGGTTAACCCGGATCGGGTGCTTGCCAACCTCCTTTGGATAGATCTTGTTGAGCTTTCCTGGGGTAAGGCAGATCCCCTCGCCCAATTTTAAAATAACATGTTGTCATCACATTTTTGTCACGAGAAGACTAAATAATAAAGACAGCAGAGCCTTTAAGCCCAGCAGTTTTGATGAACTTTTAGATGAGACCGGGGATTATTTTATGTTAACTACAGCGGAAGATTGTTCGGGTCGATTCAGGCGGGGGTAATAAACTATAACTAAACCAGGCTGCACAAGATTGCTCTCAGCCCTTCCGCATATCGGGACAGTAAGTTCCCGTTTTTTATGGTGGGCTCTTTTAAAAAGGCAAAACGACAAAATCCCTTGACAGCAAGGGATTTTGTTTTATATACTACCAATAATTATACCTGTTTGTTTGCAGGGTGCTGCGCGCATGATTTCTCCAGCCTCTCGGACCCGGAGTAAAGATGCCGGCGAGAGACTTTTCATAAAATGTTCGATAAACCCTTATCCCAAAGTAGCTGGAGTGGGGAAAAGAAAAAAGTAACGGATTAAAGTACGGTGAAGATCAACAAGGTCTGAGGAGGCGATATCATTTGGGAGTTATAATCTACCTTAACGGCAAGTTTGTCCCTGAGGAAGAAGCGGTAATCTCTGTCTTCGATCATGGGCTTCTTTACGGAGACGGTGTCTTTGAGGGTATCCGGGCATACCACAACCGTGTCTTCCGCCTGAGTGAACACTTGCAAAGGCTTTACCAATCAGCAAAGTCGATCCTGCTAGAGATTCCCCTGTCAATAGAGGAAATGCAAGAGGTTGTNCTGGAAACGCTGCGCCGCAACAATCTCCGCGACGCCTATATACGGCTNGTAGTTACCCGGGGAAAGGGCGACCTGGGGCTTGATCCACAAAAATGCCCGGAGCCTTCTCTCTTTTGCATAGCTTCTTCTATTCAACTTTACCCGGAAGAGCTCTACGAGAAGGGATTGGAAGTGATCACCGTTCCCACGCCGCGAAACTGCAACGAGGCGGTCAATCCACGGATTAAGTCTCTGAACTACTTAAATAACATTCTCGCTAAAATCGAAGCCAACCTCGCCGGGACCATGGAAGCGATCATGCTTAACCCGCAGGGGTATGTAGCCGAGGCTACAGGTGACAACATTTTTATAATAAAGGAAGGAGCTCTTTTNACCCCGCCCAGGCATGCTAATATTTTGGAAGGAATTACCCGTAACGCGGTTATTGAGCTGGCCCGTCAACGTGGTATTGAAGTAAAAGAAGAGCTCTTTACCCGCCACGACCTCTATATTGCCGACCAGGTTTTTCTTACCGGAACGGCGGCAGAGCTAATCCCTGTCATTAAGGTAGACGGCAGGATCATCGGCACCGGTAAACCTGAACCGGTTTTCTATCAACTGTTAAAAGACTTCCGTGAGCTAACCCGTACTGACGGCCCGGTGATTTTCCCGGATGAGGAATAATTCTGATGGGGAAGTGAGTGATATAAATGCGCAGTGATATGGTGAAGAAAGGGCTGGAAAAAGCTCCGCATCGCTCCCTCTTTAAAGCAATGGGCTACACCGACGAAGAGCTGTACCGCCCGCTTATCGGAATAGTTAACGCCCATAACGAGATTGTCCCCGGGCACATTCATCTGGATACTATTGCCCGGGCCGTAAAAGACGGTGTCCGCATGGCCGGCGGAACCCCGGTAGAATTTCCCGTAATCGGTGTCTGTGACGGCATCGCCATGAACCACGAAGGGATGAAATATTCACTGGCCAGCCGTGAGCTTATCGCCGATTCTATCGAAATAATGGCCATGGCTCACGCCTTTGACGGCCTGGTGATGATCCCTAACTGCGATAAAATAATTCCCGGAATGCTCATGGCGGCAGCCCGGCTAAACCTTCCCGCTATCTTTATCAGCGGAGGGCCCATGATGGCCGGCACTTTCCAGGGGCGCAAAGCTGCCTTGAGCGATATCTTTGAAGGGATCGGCGCCGTTAAGGCCGGGAAGATGACCGAAGCGGATTTAAAGGAGATGGAGACGACAATCTGCCCGGGCTGCGGTTCCTGCGCAGGTATGTTTACAGCCAACTCCATGAACTGCCTTACAGAGGTCATGGGCCTGGCCTTGCCNGGAAACGGCACCGTGCCGGCGGTGGCAGCAGCCCGGGTTCGACTGGCTAAAAAGACCGGCATGAAGTTAATGGAGCTTTTAGAGAAAGAGATCAGGCCGTCCCGAATCATGACCGGGAAAGCCTTTCGCAATTGCATAGCCGCGGATATGGCTTTAGGCTGCTCCACCAACACAGTCTTGCATCTCCCAGCCATCGCCGGGGAGGCTGGGCTCGAGCTTAGCTTAGACCTGTTCAATGAGATTAGCGAGAAGGTGCCCCAGCTTTGCAAACTAAGCCCCGCCGGTCCTCATTTTGTCGAAGACCTCGACCGGGCTGGCGGCGTTTCAGCACTTCTTCACCGTCTCCTGGAGTCANGCCTGATCGACGGTGATCTCCCGACGGTAACCGGGCAAACCTTGGCTGAAAATATAGCCGGGCACCCCGTTTTAGACGATAACGTGATCCGGCGGGTCGAAGATCCTTACAGCCANACTGGCGGGCTCTCCATCCTGNGGGGCAGCCTNGCCCCGGACGGTGCCGTAGTCAAAAAAGGGGCGGTCGACCCTGCCATGATGGTTCACCGGGGTCCGGCGCGGGTTTTTAATTCCGAGGAGGAGATCTGCGCAGCCCTGGAGGCAGGAGATATTCACAAGGGCGACGTAGTGGTGATCCGCTATGAGGGGCCCAAAGGGGGCCCGGGTATGCGGGAGATGCTAACCCCTACGGCGATGGTAGCCGGTCTTGGCCTTGACAAAAAGGTAGCCCTGATCACCGACGGCCGCTTCTCTGGCGCCACCCGGGGAGCCTCCATCGGTCACGTTTCACCGGAAGCGGCCGAAGCAGGCCCCATCGCCCTGGTTGAGGATGGCGACCTGATCAGTATCGATATTCCGGCCGGCCGGCTTGACCTGGTGGTCGCTGAAGATATTTTGGAAAAAAGAAGAAAAGGATGGCAGCCGCAACCGCCGCGGGTGAAAAAGGGTTACCTGCAGCGTTACAGCCGCCTGGTAACTTCAGCCAGTACCGGCGCTGCCTTCAGTGGTAAATAGATATTCACAGCCGCTAAAATATAGAGCAGGGGTGGCAGCAACGATGAAACAAAGTGGTGCCCAGATTCTAATTAAGTGCCTGGAAGAGGAAAAAGTGAGAGCGATCTTCGGGTATCCCGGAGGGGCCGTCCTCGATATCTACGANGCCCTTTATGATTCCTCTCTCAAACATTTTTTAGTGCGGCATGAGCAGGGTGCGGCACATGCCGCCGACGGTTATGCCCGCGCTACCGGNAAACCCGGTGTCTGCCTGGCCACCTCCGGGCCGGGAGCGACAAACCTGGTTACCGGCCTGGCAAACGCCTACATGGATTCTATCCCCATGGTCGCCTTTACCGGCCAGGTGGCCACGCATATGATCGGTCGGGATTCGTTCCAGGAGGCCGATATNTACGGGATCACCTTNCCCATTACTAAACACAACTTCTTGGTCAAGGATGTAAAAGAGCTGCCCCGGGTGGTCAAAGAATCTTTTCACCTGGCCACTACCGGCCGGCCCGGTCCGGTGTTAATCGACCTTCCCAAAGACGTTTGCCAGGAGAAAACAGATTTAAAATATCCGAAAGTCTCGCAGTTGCGGGGCTACCGGCCGGTGCTGGACGGGCATCCCGAAAAGATCAGCGAGGCAGCAGCAGCTATTACCGGGGCCCGCCGGCCCGTAATCTGTGCCGGAGGCGGCGCCATCTCTTCAGGAAGCAGCGAAGTGCTCCGGCAGCTGGCCGAGCTCTGTGCGATCCCGGTGACTACTACCCTAATGGGGAAAGGAGTTTTTCCAGAAAACCACCCCCTTTCCTTGGGCATGCTTGGAATGCATGGGACCAAGTACGCCAACTATGCGGTCAACGAATGCGACTTACTCATTACCATCGGTGCCCGCTTCTCTGACCGGGTGACCGTAAGAGCAGACGCTTTTGCGCCTAAAGCCCGGATAATTCATATCGATATCGACCCGGCGGAGATCGGCAAAAACGTGCAGGTAGATATCCCCATTGTCGGGGATGTCAAGCGGGTTCTCGAGCAGCTCTGCCAGGTAGTCCAGGCAAGGACTGAGACAGAAGAGTGGTCTGCTAAGATCAGGGAATGGAAGGATAAATATCCTTTAAGGTATCACCATAATGGAAAGATTAAGCCGCAGTTTGTGATAGAACAGATTTACGAAGTAACCGGGGGTAATGCTATCATTGCGACAGAAGTTGGCCAGAACCAGATGTGGGCCGCTCAATTCTACACCTTTACCAAGCCGCGGACGTTCATCTCGTCCGGGGGACTGGGCACGATGGGCTTCGGCCTGCCAGCGGCCATCGGCGCGCAGATAGGCAGACCGGGCGAGACGGTCTTTAACATTGCCGGAGATGGCAGCATCCAGATGAATATTCAGGAACTGGCTACCGCCGCGGACTATAAACTGCCCCTTAAAGTGGCCATACTGAATAACAATTACCTGGGTATGGTCCGCCAGTGGCAGGATATTTTCTATAACGGCCGCCTGGCTTATTCCGATATCTCCGGTCCGGATTATGTCAAGCTGGCTGAAGCGTACGGCGCAGTCGGGATGCAGGTGACCAGGCCTGAAGATGTCCGCCGGGCTTTGCAAAAAGCGATGCAGGTAGAAGATCGTCCGGTGCTGATAGATTTTCTCGTTGACCGAAAAGAAAATGTTTTCCCGATGATCCCGCCGGAAGGGACCATTAGTAAAATGCTGGAGGAATAAAACCATGTTCCGCACCCTGACTGTTCTGGTAGAAAATAATCCTGGAGTCTTGACCAGGGTGGCCAGCCTGTTCAGCCGCCGGGGATATAATATCGACAGCCTCGCCGTAGGCCAGACGGAAAACCCTTCTATTTCCCGGATGACTATCGTGGTTGAAGAGGGCGACAAGGTGATTGAACAGGTTACCAAGCAGCTTCATAAACTGATCGATGTAATCAAGGTAAGCGATATCACTGAAGAGGAATACGTCGATCGGGAGCTGATCCTGATTAAAACCGATGCCGATCCCTCGGTACGGGGCGAGATCATGCAGATCGTTGAAATTTTCCGGGCCCGGATTGTCGACATCGGGCAAAACACCCTAACCATTGAGGCCACGGGAGATGAGGGTAAGATTAGGGCTATCATTGAGGCCCTTAGGCCTTTCCGCATCCGGGAACTGGTGCGCACCGGGAAAATAGCGATGCTGCGGGGAAGCCGCTTCAACACCGTCGAAAACGGTAACTAAGGGAAGAGAGTAAAGATGAGATAAAAGAAGGGAGCCAATGAAATGGTTAAAATTTATTATGATACCGATGCCGACCTGGAGCTGTTATCTGGAAAAACGGTAGCCGTAATCGGCTACGGCAGCCAGGGACATGCCCAAGCCCAAAACCTGCACGACAGCGGCATTGAGGTGGTGGTAGGCTTACGGCGCAACAGCCGGAGTTGGGATCAAGTCCGCAAAGACGGCCTGGCAGTAATGGAGACCGCTGAAGCAGTAAAAGAGGCGGCGATCATTCAGATTCTTACCCCTGATGAGACCCAGGCCCGCCTCTACCGGGAAGAGATTGAACCCTANCTGCAGGAGGGAAAAGCGATCGGTTTTTCNCATGGCTTTAACATCCATTACGGGCAGATTGTCCCCCCTCCCGATATCGACGTTTTCATGGTCGCCCCGAAAAGTCCGGGACATATGGAAAGAAGAATGTACCTGGAGGGGGCTGGAGTTCCCGGCCTTATCGCCGTGCACCAGGATCANACCGGCCAGGCGAAAAAGCTGGCCCTGGCCTATGCCAAGGGGATCGGCTGCACCCGGGCCGGCGTTTTTGAAACCACCTTCCGGGAAGAGACGGAAACAGACCTTTTCGGCGAGCAGGCAGTTCTCTGCGGCGGACTTACCGAGCTGATCAAGGCCGGTTTCGAAACCCTGGTCGAAGCCGGTTATGCCCCGGAGATAGCCTACTTTGAATGCCTCCACGAGATGAAGCTGATTGTTGATCTGATCTACGAAGGCGGGCTTAGCTGGATGCGCTATTCGATTAGCGATACAGCCCAATATGGCGACTACATGGTGGGGAAACGAATTGTCAACGGGGAGACCCGGAAAGAGATGAAAAAAGTGCTGGCAGAGATCCAATCCGGTGAGTTTGCCCGGCAGTGGATCCTGGAAAANCANGCCAACCGGCCCGTTTTCAATGCCATTGACCGGCAGGAAAAAGAGCACCCCATTGAGAAAGTCGGCCGGAAGCTGCGTGAGATGATGCCGTGGCTAAAGAAAAATTAGTAGTGCAGGAGGTCTTTTCATGGACGATAGAGTCTATATATTCGATACTACTCTACGCGACGGCGAACAGTCACCGGGAGTCAGCCTTAATGTAAACGAAAAGATAGAAATAGCCCGGCAGCTGACCCGGCTGGGCGTAGATATTATCGAGGCGGGGTTTCCGGTGGCCTCGCCCGGGGATTTTGCAGCGGTAAAAATCACCGCCGCAGAGGTAAAAGGAGCAACGATAGCGGCCCTGGCCCGGGCTAACCGGGAGGATATTGATCGGGCCTGGGAAGCGGTTCGAGAAGCTGAATCGCCGCGGGTTCATACCTTCATCGCCACTTCTGAAATTCATCTCCGCCACAAGTTGCGCATGAGCCGGGAAGAGGTCCTGGAAGCAGCGGTAGCGGCGGTAAAGTATGCCCGCCGTTATCTCTCCGATGTCGAATTTTCAGCGGAGGACGCCTTCCGCAGCGATCACGACTTCCTTTGCCAGGTTTTGGAGGCGGTTATCGCGGCCGGGGCAACGACGGTCAATATACCCGATACGGTTGGCTATGCTACTCCCCAGGAGTTTCACGATTTTATTCGCGACGTTTTTCTTAAAGTCCCCAATATTGACCAGGCCGTAGTGAGTGTCCACTGCCATAACGACCTGGGCCTGGCTGTAACCAACTCCCTNGCAGCGATCCAGGCTGGAGCCCGGCAGGTAGAATGCACAATCAACGGTATCGGGGAGAGAGCCGGCAATGCAGCCCTGGAAGAGATAGTGATGGCCCTCTATGCCCGGCAGGACCTTTACGGCAAAAAAACTGGCATCCGCACAGAAGAGATCTACCGGACNAGTAAGCTGGTCAGCAAGTTAACCGGGATGAAGATCCAGCCGAACAAGGCCATCGTGGGACAGAACGCCTTTGCTCATGAGTCCGGNATTCATCAGGATGGGGTCTTGAAAGAACGAAGCACTTACGAAATCATGAATCCCGAGCTGATCGGCCGTTCTCTTAACACGATCGTTTTAGGGAAGCATTCCGGCCGCCACGCCTTCCGTGAATCGCTCAGCGCTCTCGGCTATGAACTGAACGAAGAAGAGATAAACCGGGTTTTTCAGCGCTTCAAGATCGTCGTCGACCGGAAAAAAGAGATTACCGACAAAGATCTCCGCGCTATCGTCGAAGAAGAGATTCTGCGCATCCCCGAAGTTTACCGGTTGGCTTACCTGCATGTCTCCAGCGGCACCACCGTGGTCCCGACAGCCACTATCGGCCTGCAGAAAGACGGCGAAGAGCTGGACGAAGCAGCCTGCGGCGACGGGCCGGTTGATGCCATCTACAAGGCAATCGATAAGATTACCGGGATACCGTGCACTCTTNTTTCCTACGCCATCGACGCTCTTACCGCAGGGAAGGATGCCCTGGGGGAGGTCACGGTAAAAGTCCGCTCCAATAGTACGGCCACGGTCTACACCGGCCGGGGGGTTAGCCCCGATATTCTAGAGGCCAGCGCTAAGGCCTATATTAACGCCATCAACCGGACCATCTATTCCGACAACGGTGGAAAGGCGCCCGATCGCCTAAAAGCCGATCTNTAATGAGACTTGAAAAGCACGGAAGGAGAAAGGCGATGGGGATGACAATTACCGAGAAAATTCTGGCGGCCCATGCCGGGCGGAACGAGGTTCAACCGGGGGAGCTGATTAATGCCCGTATCGATCTGGCCCTGGCCAATGATATTACCGCCCCGGTAGCGATAAGAGAATTTAACCGGATCGGGGTAGAGCAAGTTTTCGATCGCAACCGGATAGCGCTGGTCCCGGATCACTTTACGCCAAACAAGGATATCAAGTCGGCAGAGCAGGCCAGGACGATGCGCGAGTTTGCCCGTCGCTTCGGTATCACCCACTACTTTGAAGTAGGGCGCATGGGCATTGAGCATTGCCTGCTGCCCCAGGAAGGGCTGGTGCTCCCCGGGGACCTGGTCATCGGTGCCGATTCGCATACCTGCACCTACGGGGCACTGGGCGCTTTTGCCACCGGCGTCGGCAGCACCGACCTGGCAGCGGCCATGGCCACGGGCGAAGTCTGGCTCAGGGTTCCGGAGACGATTAAGGTTATCATCAACGGAACAGATTGGAACAAGTGGGTCGGCGGCAAGGATCTCATCCTCTACCTGATCGGTAAAATCGGGGTGGACGGCGCCCTCTACAAAGCAATCGAGTTTACCGGCGAGACCATCTCCGCCCTCTCCATGGACGGACGCTTGACCATGGCCAACATGGCGATCGAGGCCGGGGCTAAAAACGGCATCTTTGCCCCGGATGAAAAAACAAGGGCTTACCTGGAAAGGCGGGCCCGGCGGCCTTATAAATTTTACAGCAGCGATGAAGAGGCNTGTTATTGCGAAGTTTACGAATTTGATCTCGGTGATATTGAGCCGCAGGTGGCTTTTCCCCACCTGCCTGAAAACACCCGGCCGCTTAGCGAGGTAGGCACTGTTTCGATTGACCAGGCGGTCATCGGCTCCTGCACCAACGGCCGAATTGAGGACCTGCGGGCGGCGGCCCAGGTCTTGAGGGGGAGAAAGGTTAACTCTAACGTTCGCCTGATCATCATCCCCGGGACGCAGGAAATTTACCTGCAGGCGTTAACCGAGGGGCTTATTGAAGTGTTCATCGAAGCAGGCGCCGCGGTAAGCACGCCGACCTGCGGCCCCTGCCTGGGCGGGCATATGGGCATCCTGGCCAAAGGGGAAAAAGCTGTTTCGACGACCAACCGCAATTTTGTCGGGCGGATGGGCCATCCGGAAAGCGAGATCTACCTGAGCAACCCGGCGGTAGCGGCGGCTTCAGCGATATTGGGCCGCTTGGCCGGCCCCGAGGAGGTTAAGTAGATGATTATTCGCGGTAGGGCCTGGAAGTTCGGAGACGACGTCGATACCGACGCCATCATTCCAGCCCGCTATCTTAACACTTCTGATCCGGCGGAGCTAGCCGGGCACTGCCTGGAGGACGCCGATCCTGATTTTCCGAAAGAGGTTAAGCCGGGCGAGATCATCGTCGCCGGTAAGAACTTCGGATGCGGCAGCTCCCGGGAACATGCCCCCCTGGCCATTAAAGCAGCCGGGGTAGGGGCGGTGGTGGCCGCCTCCTTCGCCCGCATTTTTTACCGTAATGCCTTTAATATCGGCCTGCCCATCTTTGAATCACCCGAAGCGGCGGAGAGAATAAGGAAAGATGACCAGATCAAGATAGATCCGGACCACGGCCGGATCTACAATCTAACCCTTAACGAAGAGTACCAGGCCACGGCGATACCTTCTTTTATGCAAGAGCTCCTGGCGGCCGGCGGCCTGATCAACTACGTGCAGCAGAAGGTGAAAAATGGTGTATAAGATCGCGGTGCTTCCGGGGGACGGCATCGGGCCGGAGATCGTTTCTGAAGCGGTGAAGGTCCTTCAGGCCTGCGCTCAAAAATTTGGCTTAACCTTTAAATTCAGGGAAGCCCCGGTGGGCGGCACAGTTATTGAGGCCGCCGGTCACCCCCTGCCGGAGGAGACCCTCGCTCTTTGCCGAAAGAGCGACGCCGTGCTTTTAGGAGCTATCGGCGGGCCCCAGTGGGACCATCTGCCTGTAGAACGGCGGCCGGAAGCCGGCGCCCTGTTGCCTCTGCGCCAGAAGTTGGGGCTATTTGCCAACCTGCGGCCGGTTATCCTTTACGAAGCGCTGATCGATGCTTCGCCGCTAAAACGAGAAATAGTCGAGGGTACAGAGATCCTCGTTATCCGCGAGCTGACCGGCGGGCTTTATTTTGGGGAAAAGAAGCGGCAGAAGATTCCCGGAGGTGAACAGGCCACCGATACCCTTGTCTATACCACCCCGGAGATCGAACGGATCGGCCGCTTGGCCTTTGAGTCCGCCAGCAAGCGGCGAAAAGTGCTTCACTCTGTGGATAAAGCCAACGTGCTGGAAAGTTCCCGGCTATGGCGGGAGGTAATGGACCGATTGCATGATCAGTATCCCGATGTCGAGCTGATCCATATGTATGTGGATAACGCCGCCATGCAGCTAGTCCGGCAGCCGCGGCAATTTGATGTCATCGTCACCGAGAACATGTTCGGCGACATTCTCACCGACCAGGCCTCGGTGCTGACCGGCTCTATCGGGATGCTGGCCTCGGCGAGCATCGGCGGAAAAGTAGCCCTTTATGAGCCGGCCCACGGCTCTGCTCCGGATATCGCCGCGCAAAATAAGGCCAACCCCCTGGCGACCATCCTCTCGGCGGCCTTAATGCTGCGCTATTCTTTCAATCACGAAAAGGCAGCGGCGGCGATCGAGAAGGCGGTGGCACAGGTGCTGGATGATGGTTACCGCACCCCGGACATTATGCAGCCGGGTTGCCGGATGGCCGGCACTGTAGAGATCGGTGACCGGGTTGTCGAAGAGCTGCTGGCTTTGTAGGAGCTGACACTTTGATGGGGTGAAAATATGGCCGGTTGGAAAGAGATAAAAATTTACGATACCACCTTGCGGGACGGAACCCAGGGGGAAGGGCTAAGCCTCTCGGTAGATGACAAAATTAAGATTGCCCGGCGGCTGGATGAGATGGGTTTTCACTATATCGAGGGAGGCTGGCCTGGCTCTAATCCTAAAGATATGGAGTTTTTCTGCCGGATGAAGGATTATCCGCTGGAGAACTCTCGCCTGGCTGCTTTCGGCTGCACCCGCCATCCCGAATCCGGGGTGCAGCAGGATGCCCATCTTCAGGCCATCCTGGAAAGCGAGGTTAAAACCGCGGCCATCTTTGGCAAGTCGTGGGATTTCCAAGTTACCCAGGCCCTGAATACTACCCTGGAAGAAAACCTGGCCATGATCAGCGAAACGCTCTCCTATTTAAAAGAGAAGGGATTGGAAGTAATTTACGATGCGGAGCACTTTTATGATGGCTACAAACATAATCCCGAATATGCCCTGAAAACCCTGGAGACGGCGGCAGCAGCCGGCGCCGATCTCCTCTGCCTTTGCGATACCAATGGCGGCAGCCTTCCCGATGAAGTTTATCAGGTTACCGGCGAGGTCTGCCGGCGTTTTCCCCGGATGGCCGTGGGAATCCATGCCCACAACGACGCAGAGCTGGCCGTGGCCAATTCGTTGATGGCGGTAAAAGCAGGCGCGGTCCAGGTCCAGGGAACGATCAACGGCTACGGTGAGCGCTGCGGTAACGCCAACCTCTGCTCGGTAATTCCCAATCTCATGTTGAAAATGGGCTACAGATGTCTCACCGATGAAAAGCTAGCCCAGCTAACCGAACTTTCCCGGTACGTTAGCGAGCTGGCCAATCTTATCCCGAACAGCCATCAGCCTTTCGTCGGCAACAGCGCCTTCGCCCACAAAGGGGGCGTCCATGTCAGCGCTTTGTTGAAAAATCCGGAAACTTACGAGCCGATCGATCCGGCTGCCGTGGGCAACACCCGGCGGGTCCTGGTTTCCGAGCTCTCGGGCCTAAGTAATATTCTCTGCAAGATCGAAGAGCTGGGCCTCGATGTGGATGTTAGCCGCACCAACGAACAAACCCGGAAAGTCCTCTCAGAGATCAAGGAGCTGGAAAACCAGGGCTACCAGTTTGAAGGGGCGGAAGCTTCTTTCGAACTTCTCATACGCAAAGCCTTTAACACTTACCGGGAACCTTTCACCCTGGAAACGCTGCGGGTGATCATGGAGATGAAGGAAGACGGCAAGGTTTACTCAGAGGCGGTGATAAAGATGCGGGTGGGCGACCGGGTTGTCCACACCGCGGCCGAGGGAAACGGGCCGGTTAACGCCCTGGATAACGCCTTGCGCAAAGCTCTGGAGAACTTCTATCCCGAGATTCGCTCCATGACTCTTTCCGACTACCGGGTCCGGGTCTTAGACGGCGACCGGGGAACAGGGGCACTGGTGCGGGTGCTGATCGAAACCTCGGACCGCCATGATACCTGGGGCACGGTAGGGGTCTCAACGAATATTATCGAAGCCAGCTGGAATGCGCTTGTAGACAGCATGATCTACGGCCTTTTAAAGCAGAAACCGCGAAATTAATGGATGGATTATTAACAGCCGCCCGGCCGCCCTTCTTCACGGGCAGACCGGTTCAATTTTACTCAAATATTTTCGTCCGGGGATAGCTCCCCAGCAGCTTCACAAACAGGCTCTCCGCCCTTAACTCCTTTAGGGCCCGGGCGATATGTTTATCCTGGCGGTGCCCTTGAATATCGATAAAGAATAAAAACTTCCCCAGTTGGCCACGAATAGGCCGGGACTCTATCTTGGTCATATTGATCTGGTAGCGGGCAAATATACCTAAGGCTGCGTGGAGGCTGCCCGGCCTATCCTCCAAACCTGTGATCAACGAGCTTTTATCATCGCCCGTCGGTGGAGAGTCGGTCAAGGCAAGAATGAGAAAGCGGGTCATATTGCCACCGGGCTCATGATCCTGGATCTCATCTTTTAGTACCTCCAGGCCGTAAAAAGAGGCGGCGTGGCGTGAAGCAATGGCCGCGCTCGCTCCCCTTTTCGTACTGACCAGCTTGGCCGCGGCAGCGGTACTCGGAGCGCTGATCGGCACCGCGGCCGGAAGAGCGCTCTTTAAAAAACGGCGGCATTGGGCCAGGGCTTGGGGATGTGAATGTACCTCCTTGATATCAGAAAGTTTCTGCCCGGGCGGCGCGGCCAAAAGATGGCTGATCCCGAGACAGAGCTCACCTTTTATTTGCAGGGGGCTCTCCCCCGAAAAGAGGTCCAGGGTCAGGGTGACGGTTCCTTCCAGGGAATTCTCCACCGGGACGATCCCCTCATTAACCTCCCCGCTTTCTACGGCGCCCATCACCTCGGGGATGGACGGGTAGGGTTTCAGCAGCAAGCNACGGTTCCGGCTATATCTCAAAGCTGCCTCTTCGGTAAAAGTTCCGGCCGGCCCCAGGTAGCCTAACGATCTTTTCAACAGGAATCCCTCCTATCCAGGTGACAGGGGGACGTTTCTCCTGTCACCTTTT
>JGI24712J26585_10001177_pt1 | contig 22464 bp, 22 predicted proteins | sample BioPla3DNA2_FD_26585 | JGI IMG/M metagenome (IMG submission 26585)
TCNCTTACCTCAGAAGGATAAATTTCATGAAGCCAATACTTTTTAGTAAAGCTTTCTCTAATATAATTATTTAAGCCATTAACGCTTTTTTGAGTATTTGCATTTTCCTGTATATGCCAATCTTTATCTCCAAGATAGTCTGAAAACATGTCAATTGTGGCACCAACTAAAGCATTTAAATTACGGGCACTTTTTCTCTTTTCTCTGTACAATATGTATGCCTTTGCTGTTTTGGCATGTCCATTTTCAATTAGTACCTTTTCAACAATATCCTGAATTTCTTCTACCTCTGGTTCTTTATCTTTATAAAGTTCCCCTGCCATTTTAACTACTTGACTGCTTAATTTTTCAGCTAGAGCAAAATCATTTCCACCACAAGCATTAGCGGCTTTATAAATTGCCCAAGTTATTTTTTCAGGCTGAAACTTCTCATATCTTCCATCTCTTTTTGTAATTTTTGTAATCATTGAGGCATCTCCTTTTTTGTATAATAGTTTTTTAGAAATGAATTTAGATGGTTTTAATTTTTTCATTAAAAACAACTTAAAAATTAAAACTAATTCTTAAGTTATTCTTCAAAGCATTTGTAATGCAACAACTATATGTTGATGTGCAAATTATATCACACACAATATATAGTGTCAAGGAGTTATTTTCATATATATTAAATTTTTTTAAAAGGCTGAAAGTTTTTCCGCCAATTTAACAGCAGCATATGCATCTTCTGAATATCCATCTGCCCCAATTTCTTTTGCATAATCAGAATCTACAACAGCACCTCCAATCATTATTTTTGCCCCAACTCCTTCTTTTTTAGCCAACAAAACAACTTCCTTCATTTCCACCATGGTAGTTGTCATAAGAGCGGAAAGCCCTATAATATCTGCCTTTTCTTTCTTTGCCGTATCCACTATTTCTTCTGCGTCCACATCTTTTCCTAAATCAATCACTTTAAAACCGTAGTTTTTCAGCATAAGACCTACAATATTTTTACCAATATCGTGTATATCTCCTTTAACTGTTGCCAGCACAACACATTTTTTATTTTCCTTTGTGTCTCCTTTTATAAGAAGCGGCTCAACAACACTAAATGCTTCTTTCATAGCTTGGGCACTTTGGATTAGCTGTGGGAGAAAGTATTCTTTTTTATCGTATAAATCCCCTACTTTTGTTATTGCAGGGATTAAGTAATCATCAACTATTTTAGAAGGTTCATTTCCCTCTTTAATTGCAGCACTAATAAGTTCTTTTATATTTTCCCTATCTCCTGTTAGCACACCCTTATATATTTTGTCCAATGTGCTTAAATTGGATTTTTCCTCTGCTGCTTTTTCTTCAGCCTTTTCCTTTTCATTTTTTTTGCCGCTAAACTTTTCAATATACTTAGCACTGTTTTTGTCCTTTGCCATAAGGACATCACAAGCCATTTTTATACTCATTAAAATTTCGCTTGAGGGATTTGATATAGCCATTGTAAGNCCTTTACCTATNGCCATAGAAAGAAATGCTGTATTAACCCAGTTTCTTTCTGGAAGTCCAAAGGATACATTAGAAAGTCCCACAATTGAACCTGTTCCAAATTCATTTTTACACCATTTTATTACTTTTAGCGTTTCTATAGCAGCATTTTGGTCTGAAGATACTGTCATAACAAGACCGTCAACTATTATATCTTCTTTGCCAAAACCATATTCAAAAGCTTTTTTATATACATACTCAATTATTTCACATCTTTTCTCCCAAGTCTCTGGTACCCCTTCATCATTTAGAGGAAGGAGTATAAACATGGCACCATATTTGGCAGCTATGGGAAGTAATTTCTCTATTTTTTTCTTTTCAGCAGAAATAGAGTTAATTATTGCCCTTCCAGGATACACCCTAAGTGCTGCTTCTATAACCTCAGGAGAAGATGAATCAATGCAAAGGGGTGCTTCAACTATAGTTGAAAGAAACTGAACAGTATCAATCATTGTTTTTTTCTCATCAATTCCTGGCATTCCCACATTCACATCAAGTATCTTTGCACCTTTTTCAATTTGTTCAGATGCAAATCTTCTAATTTCGCTTGTCTTGCCTTCTTTAAGTTCTTCTTGAAGCTTCTTTTTCCCTGTTGGGTTTATTCTCTCACCTACCACAACAACTGGTTCATCAAAACCAGTGAAGACTGTTTTTCTGGCTGATGTTACACAGCTTACCTTTTTAGCAGAAGGTCTCTTTGGTTTAAGGGATTTTATATTTTCCTTAATCTTTTCAATATATAGCGGTGATGTTCCACAACAGCCTCCTAAAAGATTTACACCTGCTTCTACAAAATCCTTCACATATGATGAAAATTCCAATGCATCCATGTCAAACTCAGTCTTTCCATTTACAAGCCTTGGAAGACCGGCATTAGGCTTTGCCAAAAGAGGCACTTTAGCATATGGCTTCATTTCCTTTATAACTTCTATCATATCTTTAGGACCTGTTGAGCAATTACATCCCACAACATCTGCCCCAAGACTTTGAAGAGTTATAAGTGCAGTTATAGGGTCTGTACCTGTTAAAGTTCTTTTGCTTTCATCAAATGTCATACTGACACAGACAGGTAAATTGCAGCTTTCTTTAACAGCTATTAGGGCTGCTCTTGCCTCTTGAATGTCAACCATTGTTTCAATTATAAATAAGTCCACTCCACCTTCTAAAAGCCCTTTTACCTGTTCTTTGTATATATTAACTGCTTCTTCAAAAGGCATATCCCCAAAGGGTTCTATAAATTGACCTGTTGCCGCAATATCCCCTGCAACATACCCTTTGTCTCCTGCTGCTTCCTTTGAAATCTTAGCCAAATCCCTATTTATTTCTACTACTTTATCTCCTAATCCAAATTCAGAAAGTTTTAATTTGTTTCCGCCAAAAGTACAGGTATACACAACATTAGAACCTGCTTCTATGTAACTTTTTTGAATATCCATTAAAATTTTTGGATTTTCCAGTGCCCACTTTTCAGGAGAAACACCTAAAGGCATACCCCTTTTTTGCAGCTCTGTTCCTGTGGCACCATCTAAAATAACAATATTGTTTTGGATAAAATCTCTAAATAATTGTTTGTTCATATTACTCAATCCCCTCTATTCCAGCAATAGCTATAACAGATTTTTCTGGAATAAGCATATATTTTTCCGTAAGCTTAATTTCCAGTTTTTTTAAGTTTAAAATATCGTATATTATTTTTTGATTAGACAATAAAAGATCCCCATAGCCTGGGCTGTATCTGCTTTTGGTAAGCTTTTTACCTTCTCTTCTTATCTCTTTATTTATAAATTCAACCATCCAGTCAAGTCCAGCATCTACTATTTGAGATGCCAAAGAGTCAAGTATCAGCGCAAAATCAGCATTTTCATTTTTTATTTCCTGTTGTATTTTTTTTATTATGCCACTTCCTAATGTAGTTGCCATAAATACAACTTCCATGCTGTTTTCTAAAAGCTTTGAAAGGCTTTTGCTTTCTAAAAATATATCATCAAAAATTTTTATTCCATTTTCTTCATGGGATTTTATTTCATACCTTCCATAGACACCTTGGATATTGCACAGCGTAAGACCTTCTTCAATCATTGCATCTATTTTTTTTCTGTATTCTTCACTTATAACGGTGGTGGTTTTTCTATATCCAAGCCTGGTAAGAACCATGCCGACATCAAGCCTTGAAGGTATATGCCCAAAATATTTAAGTTTTCCTTTTTCTTTCATAGGCCATAAACTCCCATAATTTTTTTAAGTATTATTATATTATATATTATATTTTTAAAAAATCAATGTACTTTCCAACAGAAATAAGATTACCCTATAACATATTCAGCGCCTATAGTATTAAATTTTATTAATTATATTTATTTAATCTTCTTGTATATTTTTATACAATTTGACTAAAAATAAGTGTGAATAAAAAGAAAGGAGTGTTTTATATGACACAATTAAATCAAATGGAGTTACAAAATTTAAGACATTTAATTGGATCTCACGATTTNAGTGTTAAAAAGCTATCTGACTATGCTAGTCAATGTCAAGATCCACAAATCAAACAGGTATTCCAACAATCTGCACAGGATGCTCAAAATACCAAAAATCAATTAATGACGTTTTTAGGATAAAGGAGGATTTNNAAATGCACGAAAAAGAAATGATAAATGATCTTTTAAGTCAATTAAAGAGCAGTTTAACAACATATGCCCATGCAATTTCCGAGTCATCAAATCCACAGTTAAGACAGACTCTGCAACAAATAAGAAACAACTGTGAAGCATTTCAGTATGACTTATATAAGTTGGCAGAACAAAAAGGATATTATCAAGCGGCACAAAAAGCTGAACCAAGTGAAATTATGCAAGTTAAATCTCAGTTTATGAACTGAAAATAGTACACAATAATAGCCATGACTGTAATATTTGTTTTTTTCACATATTTACAGTCATGGCTTATATTTTACCTTTAAATACCATTATAATTAACTGCCTGTTTCCTGCTCCTCCACCATTGATTTTAAAATTTCTTGTTGAGAAAGTAAAAGAGCCTCGGCTTTGCTTTTATATGCATAAAACTTTTTCTTTATATCTTCATACTCATGTCTGATTTTGGCAACTTCTTGATTTGCCTCATTTATTATTTGCTGTGCTTTAATTTCCGCTTCTTTAATAATATTTTCAGATTTTTTATAACTGTTTTTCTCCATTTCTTCACTGGTCTTTTGAGCTACCATTAGTGTTTTTTGCAATGAATTTTCAATATTTCTATAGTACTGCAAAGCCTCATTTAAAGCTGCTACTTTGTCTTTTAGCTCAATATTTTCTCGTATGTAATTTGTATAATCTTCTATAATTTTATCTAATACATCATTAACCATGTCCTCATTATAGCCACCAACCACACTTTTTTTAAATACCATGTTCTGTAAATCATCAGGGGTATAATTCATATAAAGCACCTCATCATATAAAATTCTTTAGTAAAACATATTCTTATTCAACTAAAATATATCCAATTTCTTCTCTTTTAATACCCGTTCTTATGTTTTATTGGCACAACTATAGGACAGAAAAACAAAAATTGCTATTTCTGTCCCTTGCAACCTTAAACTTTTGCAGCTATATTCTCATGGATATTGTTTGCAAAATGCCTTTTATAATATAAATAATGAGTATGGCAATTGCAGGAGAAAAATCCAGCATCATATTTCTCCCAAAGGATGACTTTTGTATCAACCTTCTAATTGGGTTAATTATAGGGTCTGTAATTTTATATAGTATTCTAAAAAAAGCACCTTCTCTAGAAATTGGCAGCCACGAAGAAATTGCACGTGCAGCTAAAACCATTACCATTATATCCAGTAATAAAATGGCTGCTCTTATAAATATACGAAGCATTTAAAACCTCCCATTATTTACACCATGGAAAGGTTGTTTTACTTACTATATCTTCTTTTACATGACTCATAATATCTACATTATGAGGTGCTACGATAAATATATCGTTGGATACTTTTTGTATATTTCCATCTAGTCCATAAACAGAACCACTTAAAAAGTCAACTATTCTTTGAGCAAGATCCTTTTGCACGCTACTCAAATTCACAACAATAGGCTTCTTGTTTTTTAAATGATCACATACATCCTTTGCATCATCAAATTTTTCAGGCTGTAAAACTACAACTTTAAATTGTGATGTGGAATGAATATTTACTACTTTATTTTGGGCTTTCCTGCTTAAAGACTGCATAAATTGAGGTCTTTCAACCTCATCCTTTACTTCTTCCTGCTCTTCCATTTCTTCAAATTCCTCTTCATCTTCTGTTTCCCATCCTACAAAATTAAGTACCTTGTTAACTAAACTTGACATTTTAGTTACCTCCTCTTATCTTTTGTAATTTTGTTTATGTGTTTAAAGTTTATGTGTTCAAANGAGTTTAATTAAACTCTTTTGCCAAACAAAGCGGAGCCAATCCTTACCATGTTAGAACCTTCTTCAATGGCAATTTCATAATCATTGCTCATTCCCATGGATAAAAACTCCATACTTACATTATCAAGTGTTTTGTCTTGAATGTCAATAGATAAATCCCTAAGTTTTGCAAATACATGTCGGACATTCTCAGGATTTTCATCATAGGGAGCCATTGTCATAAGCCCTCTAACCCTTATATTACTAAGAGAATTTACCTTTTCTAGCAATTTGAAAAGCTGTTCTTCATAAACACCGAATTTACTTTCTTCTTTAGACACATTAACTTGTATAAGCACATCCACTATTTTATTGATTTTTTCAGCTCTTTTTTGGATTTCTAAAGCTAGACTCAGTCTGTCAACTGAGTGTATTAACTTTACTTTATCCACTATGTATTTAACTTTATTTGTTTGAAGATGTCCTATATGATGCCAGTTACATTTCTTACTTATTATATCGTACTTTTTCACAAGTTCCTGAACCCTATTTTCACCTAATTCCGTTATACCCTCATCTAATATAGCAAATATTTTTTCAGGTTCCACAGTTTTAGTAACTGCAATAATTTGGATGTCATCAGCTTTTCTCCCGCTTTTTAAAGCTGCCCTTTCAATTTTTGACATTATAAGTTCAATATTTCCCCTTAAATAATCAAATTCTTTCTTCATTACTCTATCATCTGTCCTTCCTCTATATTTTTTGGATTTAAAACATAAGGCACATACCGCTGTACTTTCCAGCCTAAGGAAGTCTCATCTTCCACATTTTCTATAACTGCAAACTTTTCATCCCTGCCTTTAATAACAACTGGAACAAATCTGGCGCGGTTTGCCCTGACTATAATAATCTCTGCAGTCATATTTTTTTCATTAACATTCACAAGGCTTTCTAAAGGAACAACAAATCCTGAATGCCTTTCTTTTATTAAGTCTATATTTATCTTTCTAAAAGATGCTGTTTCTTTTAAACTTCTATCTATATTAACAGAAACCACATTTTGTCCGTCCATTTCTTCTGATATATAACTTATTATCCCATCAACTATTTTATCTATGTCATTTATTCTAACCTCCACTTTATCCCCAGTTTCAAAATTTACAGCATCCTTTTTATCCAATGTAAAAAGAACATAATAATCAACACCTTTAATTATTTTTAAAACAGGCTCATTGGTATATACCGTTAAATCATTATAATTTTTTTGTCTTTCACTAATTTTTATATTCTCTAAATCCTTTACTGTAAGTTTCTCAATAACATCTTCTGTCATCATATTTTCATATCCGTCAACAACATAAGATACCGTTCCCGTATATTTTGAAATGATATCCACTGTATTTCCCATTATCTTGTTTTGTAAAACATCTCTTTCTGTTTCTAAGGATTCTATATGGGAAGAGCCTTCCCCATATCCCCCAATAATTGTGGCCTGTTTTAGTATTAGTTCATCCACTTGATCTTTTATACTTTTGATTTGAGAAAAATTATTTTGATTTACACAATCCACCAAATCAATCAGCCTGTCATCAATCATTTTTTCTATTTTGGTTAAATCCCGAGAAAATATATTGCTTTTTTCGCTCTCTTTCCTCTTTGCCTCTATTATTTTTAAATCTAAATCTCTCAAATCATTTAAAAGCTCTAAAGATGTATTGTCCACTATTGTGGCAATTCTGGAGTTAACCGAAACCCTCTCTCCTTCACTTTTTTCCCTTATGCACTTTCCTTCAGCAGGAGAGTTAATAACTATTTCATCCCTTACAATATAAGCATTTGTATTTATAGAACTTTCAATTTCCCCCTCTCTTATAAACTCAGTATTTACATTATTTCCATAAATCCACGATACAAGAGAAGGAATATATAAAATTAAAAACAAAATAACAAAAATATTTCTAAACAGAATCTTTTGCCGTTTTTTTTTAGCTTTTGTATCCTTCATTTTTATCCTCCTTAATAAACCACCAATCCTTTTTCCATCATCTTTTGAAGTGCAATGATAACTGCCAGCTTCACATGTTCATAAACTAATCCTCCTTGCATATAAGCAGCATATGGTGGTTTTATTGGTGCATCTGCACTAAGTTCAATAGAAGAACCTTGGATAAATGCTCCAGCTGCCATTATTACAGGACTATCATAGCCTGGCATTTCCCACGGTTCAGGCAGCACATAGGAGTCCACTGGTGAACCCTTTTGAATTCCCTGACAAAAGGCAATTAAAGTATCTGGATTTCCAAACTCTACAGCCTGGATAATATCTCCCCTTTTTTCACTAGCCCCAGGACTTACTTTAAAGCCTAAAATATTCATTAATGAGGCNCAGAATATAGCACCTTTTAAACTTTCTGCAACAATATGGGGTGCAAAAAACAGACCTTGAAACATAAGCCTGTTATTTCCCAAAGATGCCCCTACTTCTCTTCCTAACCCTGGTGTTGTCATTCTATACGATGCCTTTTCAACAGCTTCCTTTGTACCTGCTATGTAGCCACCTGTAAGTGCAAGTCCTCCTCCTGGATTCTTTATAAGGGAACCTGCCATAATATCTACTCCTACTTCCGTAGGCTCTCTATCTTCAACAAATTCTCCATAACAGTTGTCCACCATTACAACTACATCTTTATTTATGCTTTTTACAAACTTTACTGCCTCTTCAATATCATCAATGGTCAAAGCTCTTCTCCATGCATAGCCCCTTGATTTTTGCATAAAAACCAATTTGGTCTTTTCACTCATTGCTTCTTTAACTGAATTGTAGTCAATACATCCATTTTCTAAAAGCTCTACCTGTTTGTAAGAAACTCCAAATTCTTTTAAAGACCCTGCACCTTCCCCTCTTATTCCAATAACCTCTTCAAGGGTATCATAAGGTTTTCCGGTAATGGAGAGTATTTCTTCTCCAGGTCTTAAATTTCCGTATAAACATATGGCTAAGGCATGAGTTCCTGACACTATCTGATGTCTTACCAATGCATCCTCTGCACCAAAAACTTCTTTATAAATTGACTCTAATCCATCCCTTCCCTTATCATTATAACCATAACCTGTGGTGCCATAAAAATGGGAATCGTCTAAATTGTTGTTTTGCATAGCCTTAATAACTTTCAATTGNTTGTACTCTTTTATCTCATTTATTTTATGAAACTCATCTTCTGCTTCCTTTTCTGCTAAAGCAGCCAAATCCAAAACCTTTTTATCAACTTTAAATTCATTTTTTATATACTCTTGAAATCTAGATAACATATTGTCTCCCCTTATAATTTAATAATTCACCAAGTTTTATAAAACTCTTTTTAATTATATATTAACTTTTTTTTCATATCAACAATTGAAAATATAAAGCAACTATAAGTACGCCGTTTACAGCTGTGGGTTTTTTGCTATAATAACATTATAACATATCAAAGTTTAAGCTAAAACCAAAGGAGTAATTTACCTTAAGGTAATNTTAATAACAATATTTTAATAAACTGGTGATAGAAAATGATTTTAAAATATACAGTAGAAGCTGAGTCTTCTGGTAAAACAATAAAATATATTTTAAGAGAGAAACTTATGTTTTCTCAAAATTTAATACGCAAATTAAAACGTCAAAACGGTATTTTTTGCAATAAGAAACCAGTTTTTGTAAATGCTATTGTAAAGGAAAATGATATTGTAGAAGCTAATATAAATTTTGAAGAAAAATCAGAGGGAGTAATTCCTGAAGATATTCCAATAGATATAATATACGAAGATGAAGTTTTAATAGCTTTAAATAAACCAGCAGGTATAATTGTTCATCCCACTCGAAACCATCTTAATGGCACTTTAGGAAATGCACTTTCCTATCATTTTCATAAAAAAGGGATTTCAAGTAAAATAAGNCCTGTTATGAGATTAGACCGGGATACATCCGGAATTATTATTTTCGCCAAAAACTCCTTTGCTCAGGATTTTATGACAAAGCAAATGTGGGACAATTTATTTTACAGAGAATACATTGGAATAGTACATGGCTTAGTTGACAAACCCAATGGAACCATTGACCTTCCAATAGCAAGAAAATCTTGTAGTACCATTGAAAGATGCATTTTGCCATCTGGATACCCTTCAATAACACATTATAAAGTTATTGAACACCTTAAAAATGCTACTTTTTTACGCTTTATACTTGAAACTGGCCGAACTCATCAAATAAGAGTTCACTGCCAGGCTTTAGGTCATCCAATTTATGGGGATACACTTTATAATAATGCTCNTACTATCTTGGAAAACCAGGCAATATTTCCTCAAAACCAATCCACTATTACTTCAAAAGATTCTACCGCCAAAGACAGTGTACTTATTAACAGGCAAGCCCTTCACTCATCAAAGGTTGTTTTTATCCATCCAATTAATAAAAAACCTCTAGAGTTAGCTGCTCCCATGCCTTATGACATTGAAAACCTCATGGAAATATTGAGAAAATAATAGCTTAATTCTCTAATTAATGCTATCATAGTACTTGTTTTGAAATAAAAACAGCTAATGGGAGGGATTTAATGCAAGTACTAAAAGATCGGTATACCATTACTGAATTAAGCCAAAGTCTTAGTATTACAGATCATGCTCTAAGATATTATGAGAAAGAATTTAATATGTATGTTCCTAAGGATAAAAGNGGAAGACGGTATTACACTCCGGATCTTGCTAATATCATGTATCAAATAAAAAACATGCGTGATGAGGGCTTAGAAATTAAAGCAATTAAAAAAATACTTAAGCCAGAAATTGAATTAATATCTCCACAACCTGAAGAAAACAAAGATGCTAATTCTCTTACCCATATAAATGAGAAAAACAACGCATTAGAAATACAAAAATTTTTTCAGGATTTTGGTGAAAAAATTGTAGATAGTTTTTCAACTACAGTAACAAATGCTAAAGAGGATATTACAACTGAAATTTATAAAACTAAACTTGAACTTGGTGCATGTGTAGAAAACAACATGCGAAAGTTTGAAGGGAAAATGGAAAAACACTTTGAAAATGTTGATAAATCTTTAGCAATGTGGCGGGAAAAAAACAGCGGAAACTTTTTTAAAAAACTAACTAAAAAAGTATTTAAAAAAGTATAACCGGGATAGTGGCATTTTTTGCCTTTATCCCTCATTATTTATCAAACCAAGTTTTTCCATAGCCCGAACAAACTTATCGGTATCAATAGGTTTTGCTGCATAGGCTTCACAGCCTGTTTCAAAGGAGTCAAATACATTTGTTGTATCATTTAATGCAGTAGTCATTATTATTTTCACCCTGCAAGATTCATCAATTTCCCTCTGTCTTTCTATATCCCTTATTGCTTTAAGAACTTTTTTTCCATCCATTTTGGGCATCATTATATCTAAACAAATCAAATCATAAGGTCTTTCTTCCTCTAATGCCATCATATAAGCGTCTATAGCCTCAATTCCATCAATTGTTATATCACAGTCCCCATAAGAAGAAAGAAATTTGTACAAAAACTTCCGACAGGCAAAATCATCTTCTGCAATAAGAATCCTCATGATATTTTCCCCTTTCCTTTTGGAATTATATAAGTCCAGGCACTTTAAGTTTATATAAAGTAAATTTTTTAAATCAGCTGCTTAAGTTGTTCTATATACTGATGAATTTTATCGTAATTGCCTTTTCTTGCCAAAAGCAATATTTTAAAAGAAATATTTTTTTCCTCGCTTTTTTTTGCAATATTTTTAATTTTTGCTGCATTTATTTCAATTAGGTTTTTGTCCTTTTCTTCAAGAGCCTTTTCTAAATCCTCTATATAATCAGTTATGCTTTTTTCTCTTAAATAACTTGTAATACTCTCTTTTTTATAAACTGGCTGATTTATTTCCACTGTATTTTTCTCATTTTTTCGTATATTAAAAATTTCATTTATAATTTGAAATAGTTCTTCAAAATTAATAGGTTTTGCTATATACCTGTCCATTCCGGATAATAAAAATTTTTCCCTGTCACCTTTTAAGGCATGTGCAGTAATTGCTATTATAGGAACATGTTTTCTAGTCCCTTTTTCCATTTCTCTTATTTTCTTTGTGGTTCTTATACCATCCATTTCAGGCATCTGAATATCCATTAAAATTAAATCAAATTTTTTTTCTTTAATTAAATTTAACGCTTCAACTCCATTATTGGCAGTACTAACCAAATGTCCTTTTCTTTTTATAGCTTTTGATAAAACCATTTGATTTACTTCATCATCTTCAACAATAAGCACTTGAAGCTTTCTATTTACCTTGATTTTATTGTTATCTTTGTGGTATTCCTTCTTATATTCTCTAACATTTTGCTTAACCAACTCACATGTAAAATAAAAAACACTTCCTCTCCCTGGCTCACTTTCAAGCCAAATATCCCCACCCATCATTTCAACAATTCTTTTAGATATTACAAGCCCTAATCCNGTACCCCCATATTTTCTGGTAATAGAACCATCCACTTGGCTAAAACTTATAAAAAGCTTTTTTATATCTTCTTTTGAAATTCCAATACCTGTGTCTGAAACTGCAAATCTTAATTTAATTTTTTTCTCTAAATCCTCTAACACATCAACTGCAATTGAAATTTCTCCATCATCGGTAAACTTTATAGCATTAGATAATAAATTATTTAATACTTGTGAAAGTTTATTAGAATCTCCAACTAAATTTTGGGGTATATTCTTATCCACTCTATAACTAAATCCAAGACCTTTTTCTTTTGCTTTTACCATATGAGCTTTATATACATCATCTAAAAGATTAATAATGTTAAATTGAATACTTTCTAAAGTCATTTTTCCAGCTTCTATCTTAGAAAAATCTAAAATGTCATTTATTACATTTAAAAGCATGTGAGCACAAGAATTAATTATATTAATATTTTCTCTTTGTTCTTCATCAAGATTGGTGTTTAAAGTTAGTTTTGTCATTCCTATAATCCCATTTAAAGGGGTGCGGATTTCATGGCTCATATTTGCTAAAAATTNACTTTTAGCTTTATTTGCAGCTTCTGCCTCTTCCTTTGCCCTCTTTAGCTCCACCTCCATTTTCTTTTTATCGGTAATATTGTCAAATGTAATTAAAACTAACTCTTTTCCATCTATAACTAAAGGAACGGCATTTAGCCTCAACCACAGCTTTTTTTTCTCTGATTTAATAAAAAATAACTGTTCCACCTCAACTCCATAAACAGCTTCCCCTGTCTTAAAGACGTTATCAATGGTTTTAATAATTTTACAATCTTTGCATGCTCCTTTATTTTTAAAATTTTCATCAAATTTACTGCTATTAACACAGCACATCCCTTCTCCAAGTCTTTTGTATAATGCGTTATTCTCATTAATATTTGAAAATCCCAGTGAGTCATTTGTTCTCATTATTTTATAATGTTTATCAACAAGAACCATTCCTATGGGGGCAGAATCAAATATTAGCTTTAAGTTTTTCTTTTCATTTGCCAATTCTCTTTCAGCTCTAATAATTCTAGTTATATTTCTAAATACAACTACAATTCCTCTTATTTGGTTTTTATTATTAACAATAGGCGCACTATTTGCAGAAATATAACTTTCCTTTCCATCTTTTGAAATAAGCACGGTATGTTTTTTTAAACCTACTGGCTTTTTAGCTTTCAATACAAAAGTATATGGACTTTCCAAAGATTTGCCTGTCTCTTTATTAACTATTGAAAAAACCTCACCAATAGGTTTGCCTTTTGCCTCATTACATGTCCAACCTGTTAAATGTTCTGCTGCTTTGTTCATCATATTAACATTACCCTCAGAATCTGTGGTAATTACCCCATCTCCTATACTCTGAAGAGTAATTTTTAACCTGTCTATTTCTTTGGCAAATTTATTTATATGTGAACATCCCTCCATTAAAAACCTCCTCATCCCTCCAGCATCCATTGTATAGTCTGTGGTATTTTATCCAAAGGTACCTGTTTTTCAACTGCACCAATTTCATAAGCGACTTTTGGCATACCGTAAACAACGCAGCTTTTTTCATCTTGTCCAATGGTTCTTGCCCCTTTTTGCCTCATTTCTAAAAGACCTCTTGAACCATCGCTTCCCATACCTGTTAAGATTATTCCTATAGCATTTTTAGCTGCCACTTCTGCAACTGATGAAAACAATACATCTACTGAAGGACAATGTCCACTTACTTTATTACCTCTAAAACATTCTACATAGTAGGTATTTCCTCTTTTTTTAAGTCTCATCTGATGTTCACCAGGGGCAATTAAAACCCTGCCAGGATAAAGGTTATCCCCATTTTCTGCTTCTTTTACATCCACTAAATAGGAGTTGTTTAATCTATCTGCATACATTTTTGTAAAAACAGCCGGCATATGCTGTACAATAACGGTACCCGGCATGTCTTTTGTGAATGTAGATATAATCTTTGCTGTTGCTTCAGTGCCCCCTGTGGAAGCACCTATTGCTATAATTTTATTTGTAATATCTTCTTTTGGACTTCTTAAAACCTCATCTAATAAAATATCCTTTTTCCAGTGTCCAACCTTTGCCGTTGAAGCACTTTTTATTTTTACAATCAATTCATTTATAAAGAAATCACTGCTCATTTGTTTTCTAAAATCCGGCTTTGTAATAAAGTCAACTGCACCAGCATTTAAAGCATCAAATACATTTTCACTCACAGAGCTTACTACCACCACTGGTATAGGGTATTGTGGCATAAGACGTTTTAAAAACTCAATTCCATTCATCTTAGGCATCTCCACATCCAGAGTCATTACATCCGGACGGTATTTTATTATTTTATCTCTTGCCACATAAGCATTAGGGGCTGTTCCCACAACCTCAATACCAGAGTCTTGTGCTAAGCCTCTTGCAAGTCGTTCCCTAAACACCAAAGAATCATCAACTATCAGAACCTTAATTTTTTTTCTTAAACCANTCTTCATTGTATTCACACTATCTATTCCTTTCTATATACTGCTGGCATAATATATTTGTATTTTGTTTTTTCTTTGTTTAACGATTCTGAATGACCTATAAATAAATACCCACCTTGCTCAGTATATTCATAAAACTTGTTTACTAAATTATTTTTTGTTTCATTATCAAAATATATCATTACATTTCTACAAAATATTACATGAAATTTTTTTCTAAACGGAAATTCCTTATTCATCAAATTAAATATTCTAAATATTACCTCTCCTCTCATCGACTCTTTAATCTTCCAATTATTCTCATGGTTTTTTTCAAAATACTTAAGCCTCCATATCTTAGGAAGAGAACTTACCTGCTCATCAGAATAAACTGCTGCTTTTGCTTTGTTTATCATTTTCAAAGATATATCTGTTGCAAGAATTCTAGTATCCCATAAATATTTTTCATCTCCAAAATAATCAGAAATAATCATAGCTAGAGTATATGGTTCTTCCCCACTAGAACAGCCTGCACTCCATATTCTCAAGTCCTTTTTGCCATGTATTGACTTTTCCCAAAATGGAAGTACTTTTTCTTTAAAAAAATCAAAGTGGTCGGATTCTCTCATAAAATAGGTGTGATTTGTAGTTATCTTATTTATAAGACCTGTAACCGCTTCCCCACTGGTGTCGGAAAGTATGTAATCATAGTACTGAGAAAAATTTTTAAAATTATGTTCCAATAAAATATTTTGCAGTCTTCCAACCACCAGACTTTTTTTCTTCTCACTTAAATTTATTCCATAATTATTTTTGACATATGCAGATAAGTGCTGGAATTCCTTGTCTGAAATGTTTATCATAAATTATCACCAAGTATCATTTATTTTGTTGAAATCATGAAATATTCACCAAAATCTCAGAATCCTCATCATTAATAAGTTTATCGCAATCAATAAGTAATTTGACATCTTCTCCTATTTTACCAATTCCTTTAATATACCTGTTGTTAAAACCAGTACTTGAATCAGGAGGAAGAACAATATCTGTTTCAGCTATTGATATTACCTCAGATACGCTGTCAACAATAAGACCTAATGAAATTTCTCTTATTTCTACTACAATTATACATGTCCTGTCATTATACTCTAAAGGTTCTTTTTTAAATCTGAGTCTTACATCCATGACAGGTATTATTTTACCTCTTAGGTTTATTATTCCCTTTACATAGTCCGGCACCTCAGGTATTTCTGTTATTTTTTGTATTCCAATTATTTCAGTTACATATTTTATTTCTATTCCATAAATTTCGTTAGCTATAGCAAAAGTTAAGTATTTTCCTTTCTGGGTATCCTCTTCATATTCTAAAATATCTTTTTCTAAAAGTTTTGACATACCTAAATACCTCCTTGTTTAATCTTGTTTAATTCATAAGTTTTGAAATGTCCAATATAAGACTTATGCTGCCATCACCTAAGAGGGTACAACCTGCAATTCCTTTTGCATTTTCAACATACTTTGGCAGAGCTTTTACTACCACCTGCTGTTCTCCTAAAAGAGCATCAGCAAAAATACAATATGTCCTATAATCATTTTCAACCATAACAACTATTCCATCATTAATATCGGTTATTTCGGTATTTATTTTATAGTATTTGTGCAACCTTAAAACAGGATATGCTTCTCCTCTAACCATAATCATTTCATTTCCTTTTTCATCTACAACAATAGCTTCATCCTTTACTTTGAAAGATTCTTTTATGGATACTGTAGGTATCGTATATCTTGACTCTCCAACTTTAACTGTTATTCCGTCAATAATAGCTAAAGTCAAAGGAAATTTAATTGATATGGTGGTTCCTTCATCTGGTTTACTATCCACATAAGCAGTTCCGCCTACAGTTTCAATATTTTTCATTACAATGTCCATTCCTACGCCTCTACCTGAAAATTCTGATATATTTTCCTTAGTTGAAAAACCCGGCTTGAAAATAAAAGAGTAAATCTCTTTATCTGTAAGCTCCTCTTCTGCCTTTTCAATTAGTCCATTTTCCCTCGCTTTAGAAAGTATTTTCTCTTTATCAANACCTCTTCCATCATCTTTTATAATTATCCAAACATCCCCGCCCGCATTTTTTGCCTCTAAAACAAGTTTTCCAACGGGATCTTTACCTTTTTTCTTTCTTTCTTCTATTTCTTCTATACCATGATCAATGGAATTTCTAATAAGATGAATAAGTGGGTCTGATATTCTTTCAATAATATTTTTATCAACTTCAGTTTCTTCTCCAATTATTTCTAATTCAACAGATTTACTTAGTTTTTTGCTCATATCCCGCACTATTCTGTTCATTTTATGGAAAGTTGCTGCTAAAGGCACCATTCTAATTGACATTACCACATCTTGCAATTCATTTGTTATTTTGTTAAGCTGTCTTGCAGCTTTATAAAAATTGTTTAAAGGAAGACCCTTTAATTCAGGATTCTGTGTTACCATAGCCACTGAAATAACCAATTCCCCCACTAAATCCATAAGGGAATCAAGCTTTGTTATATTTACACTAATTACACTTTGTTTTCCTGATGATATGCTTTTATTTGCAGGAACCTTTTTGTCACTTTTCTCTAGTGGATTGCTTGCCTTTTTATTGCTTTGCTTTTCGGAATTTTGGTTTGAATTTTGGTTTATAGATGNTTTTTTTTCTTCCACCTCTGAGTCATCTAAAATTATCTCATTTTTTTCTTTTAATGCCTCTTTACTTTGAAAATCTTCTACAAAATCATCACTTTTAACATATATGTCCAATTTATCTAAAAAAAGCGTATGATTAAGCCTGTCCCTTATTTCTTCTAGATTCAAATCTGTTTGAAATTCAATTTTAAAACCTTCATTTCTAATTATCTCACTAGCTTTTTCATCTTCAATAACATTTTCAGGATAAAAATAGATAATGTGTCCAATTTCTTTTAAATCATGAATTACAGAAAATGCTCTTATATTTTCCATTTCACAACCATCGGTAAACTTTAAATGAGCTTCATATCTGTAATTGCCAGAACTTTCAGAAGCTCCTTTAGAAATTATATAATACTGCTGGTTAGTTTCTGTTTCAGTTTTTGAAGTTTCTTTTACCTCTTCATTTGGATTTTGTTTTTTCAAAGACTTGAGAAATTCATTTATTTTTTCAATAAGTTCTTCTGCACTGTCCTCAGAGTCCATTCCATTTTGAATTTTAGAAACTTCATTTTTTATAAAATCCACACCATCTAAAACCATATCGGTAACAGTTGATGCATCAACATTATCTGGTTTTTCTTCTCTAAGATAGAAAAACAAATCTTCAATTGAATGTGCCAAAGATGAAATATTGTCATACATCATCATAGCTGCAGAACCTTTAACAGTATGCATGATTCTAAATATTTCATCTATTGTTGAGGTAAATCCACTTTCCTTTTCACTGTTTATTAATGTTTCTTCTAATTCATCCATTAGCTGACTAGTCTCAAATACAAACATCTCAACCATCGGCTCATGATTAGTATTGTCCACCATGTACACATCTCCTTTAAAGCTTTTTTATAGCTTCTATAACTTTTTCTTCTTTAAACGGCTTCACTATAAAGCCTCTTGCGCCTGCTAAAACTGCTTCTCTAACAAAACTCTCCTGTCCCATTGAAGAAATCATGATTATTTTAGCATTTTTATCATATTCTTTTATTTTTCTTACAGCTTCTATTCCGTCACATATTGGCATAGTAATATCCATGGTAACTATATCCGGGGAAACTTCTTTGTACTTGTCAAAAGCAACAATTCCATTCTCTGCTTCTGCAACAATCTCATAGCCATTCTTTTCAAGCATCAACCTTAAAGATGTTCTCATAAAAGCTGCATCGTCAGCAACAAGCACTCTTTTCATAGTTTTCACACTCCATCATATTATTTCTTGGATTATTAAATTATTAAATTGCATAAATGAAACCTTGCTTTTCCCCATAAAGAAATTACATAAAAGAAAACATATTATGATTTGAAACAGGAAATATTTTCCACATAATAGATGATATTTTTAAAAACTACATAATTATTATTACATTTTTTTTAAATTAAATCAAGTACTAAAAATTAAATNNTAATAAATATGTAAAAATAAATCTGCCTTTCTATATTTTTAAGAAAGACAGATTAGTTATAAATTAATTATTTATAAATTACCTAGAACTAAATATAATCCACTTTTTAAGCTTAATTTGCCACTTTCATTTCAAGTCTTAACTTATCCGCTACCATTGCTATAAATTCTGAATTAGTAGGCTTACCTTTTCCAATATTAATTGTATATCCAAAAAGAGAATCTATTGTATCTATCTGTCCTCTGCTCCAAGCAACTTCAATAGCATGTCTTATAGCTCTTTCCACCCTGCTTGGGGTGGTGTTATATTCCTTTGCAATTGATGGATACAGTTGCTTTGTAATAGAATTAATAATCTCAAGATCTTCTACCACCATCATTATAGCATCTCTTAAATATTGATATCCCTTAATATGTGCAGGTACTCCAATTTCATGCATAATATTTGTAACTTCCGCCTCAATATTCATTGGCTTTGGAACACTGCGTGATAAATCCTCTCCAGAATAAGCAGATTTTATAATATTAGATTGAGTAACATTTTTAAGCTGCCTTATTCTAGAAACCAAAACCTCCATATCAAAAGGCTTTACTACATAATACTCTGCACCTAAAGCCAGTGCCCTTTGAGTAATTTTATCCTGCCCCACAGCTGATAAAACTATAAATAAAGGCTTTTTACTTATATCCATGGAGTTAACTCTTTCTAATACACCTAGTCCATCCAGGTGAGGCATAATGATGTCTAAGATAGCAATATCCGGAAGTTTAGACTTTATAATATCACATGCCTCTATACCATCCCTGGCAATACCTACTACTTCAATATCAGCTTGATTACTAAGGTACTCATTTAAAATATCTCCAAATTCCCTATTATCATCAGCAATTACTACTTGTATTTTCTTTTGTGGCAATTTGACTCCCCCTTTGTCTTTAGTTGGAAATAGAGTTTTTTTACTAAGCTATTTCTTAAAATTGTTACAAGTATTTACAATATTATTATATTTACTATTCGACAAAATTTCAAGGCTTTATTTGCCAACATTTTTTCAAATGTACAAAAAAACCAACATATTACTTTTTGTATTTTTTTACTTATTTCTAAAACACTATATTTTAATATACTTTCAAGTTCTAAATAAACATATAAACTAAAACGTATTATTTATTTATTTTCAGGAAATATCCCTTTAATATGGGAAATACGCAAATATACCTTTAATGCTTATTTTAAATAGTGTCTTAGCTTGCTTTTTTTATATTTGTATTTAGCGTATCTATATTTTTCATCATATTTTCAATAAAAATGCCATATCCCTTTGTAGGGTCATTTATCAGTACATGTGTTACAGCACCTATAAGTTTTCCATTTTGCAATATAGGACTTCCAGACATCCCTTGGACAATTCCTCCAGTAGCTTCTAATAATCTTTTGTCTGTAACTTTAATCATCATTCCTTTTGAGCCACCTATATTTCTTTCAGATATTTTTTGAATTTCTATATCATATTCTTCTACAGATTTTCCATCTATATTTGACATAATAGAAGCTGCTCCTATTTTTATTTCATCTTTAAGCCCGATAGAATACAATTTATTAGGAAATTCATTTTTAGCATTCTCATTTAAAACTCCATAAATACCCTGGTCGCAATTTCTATTTATAACTCCCAATTTTTCTTTATCTTCAATTAATATACCTTTTAATTCACCTGGCTCTCCTTGCTTTCCTTTTTTAACTGTTAAAATATTTGATTCCACTATTTCTCCATCATCTAAAGGCATCAGTATACCTGTATCAACATCAGTAATACCATGACCTAATGCACCAAATTTTTTAGTCTTAGGGTCATAGAAAGTTAAAGTTCCAATTCCTGCAGTACTCTCCCTAAGCCACATTCCCAATTGATATTTTTCACTTTCTAAAGATATAGCTGGATTTATTATAGTATTGTGATAACTGTTTCCCCTTTTGTACTTTACATGAATGCTTTTTCCGTCAAATTTATCTAAATATTTAATTAAATGACTTATGTTTTTAACTGGCTTTTTATCTATTTCTACAATTAAGTCACCGGGTTTAATTCCTGCATCTTTAGCAGGTGCCAGACTTTTTCCGTCTAAAGTTTCAAACTCTGACAATGCTATGACTAAAAAACCTTCCACATCTATTTTTACTCCAATGGTATTACCACAAGGAACAACTTCTCTATCTTGTACCACATCCACCTGCATTGTCTTTAATGGTATAAATCCAAATAATGTCATGTTTAAGTTTACCCTACCCATTTTTTGGGGTTTAAACATTATAGGGCTGGAAAGTTTAAAATGTCCATCATCAAGGCTAACATCTGTACTTTCAAATATCAGCACATCATCAGTATCTGGCTTAATATCTACAAAAAACGGACTTTTAAAATCATAAGTATATTCCCTATTTTCAAAAAGGGTTATCTGACTTGGAAGAGAGAAAATANTTTTAATATATATAAAAGCTAAAATTACAAAACAAGTTAACAAAAAGATAATAAATTTATTTTTTCCTAATCTGGCATAGCTCATTTCATCACTCTCCTACTGCATTTCACTTTTCATTGTTCCTAAGTTAACCTTTTATAATCTTATTTATTCAGGCAATAACTTCTTTACATCAATTTTTTTAGTTTTTCGCCATTAATATATTTTTGTAAATTTTTCATACACTTTGTAAGGTTTATGTTTAGATTTTTATTAAAATAAAAAAGCCAGCAGAATACTATTTTAATAGTATAACCACTGACTTTTATTATTTACTAAATTTTTGTACATTAAAAATTACATATCTTCTACTGGAAATTTATCTATCATACTCAAAATATATCTTTTTAGTAGTGTATAATCCATTGTATTGATTTTTCCATCTCCATTTAAATCAGCCGCTATTTCGCCATTTTCAGTGGGAAACTCAGTAATTATCCCAAGTATATATCTTCCTAATAAGGCAGAATCTAAAGAGTCAATTTTCCCATCTTCATTTAAGTCCCCATATAAAAACAACTCATCTTCTTTTTTTACTGTAATGGTTACTTTATCTGTTGAGTTTATTAATCCGTCACTAACTATAAGTGTTATATCCCATGTACCAATTGGCAAGGTTACTGTTGGGGAAATTCCTTCTACTTCTCCGAATATCCCGTACCATTTATATTTTATTATGTTTCTTCCGTCACATGGAGTATTTGGTGCTACAAATTTTTTAAGTTGAGAATCAGGGTCAAAGGACAAGGAACCATCCAATAAAACTTTTGCCCCATCCAGTGAAGTGGTTTTAACTACCCTGTCCCTTCCTGCATCAGCCACAGGCGGCCTGTTTGGAATTCCAACAATCGGGTAGGAGGTAAATAATTATTTTATTTACCGACCTCCCACACCACCGTACGTACGGTTCTCGTATACGGCG
>JGI24712J26585_10001192_pt1 | contig 22345 bp, 21 predicted proteins | sample BioPla3DNA2_FD_26585 | JGI IMG/M metagenome (IMG submission 26585)
GTATTACTCCTGTTATATAAATTTTTCCGTGGTCATTTATTTCTTTTACTATTTTTAAATCACATAAATATTTAATTTCATAGGGTAATATCAATTGAATTTCATCATATGAAACAACTTGACCTGCCATACCTATCCCCCCCTGACATCTTATTTTACTGTCCATCATCTTTTATACTTATAACACCACACCACATGCACATTGTTTTTGACTTTTTTAGCATTGCAGGAAAATTTTCAATTAGCACATCCATTTTTCCATTTATCCAAGGCATTGTTGTAGCTGGTATGCACGGCATTGGTCTTAGTACACCACTGTTTGCTGCTGTTGCTGCAGCCACTATTGGATTTAAAAGACTTTTACATTTTCCAAAAGGTAATATGTTTACAGTTGGCTTAAAATCCATAATATTTCCCTGGGGCTTATTATTTATATATATCTTGTGATCCATAGGTACTTTAAAAGTTGAATCTTTATCCCCCATACTACAACTAAGTTTTGCTCCCTGAACTATATAACTGCCCATATGCATACCTCCTTATAATTATTCATCTTTTTTCTGTTCTTCTTCAGCCTTAATTTTTTCTATTTCTCTTTCTGCATTTCTAATTTTTCTTTCTATAGCAGCAATTTTTTCAATAATTTCAACGTTTTGAGTTTCTATCTTTTCATAAAATTGTACAGAAGCTTTATATTCATCTATTCCTTCTTCATACTGCTTTTTTTGAAAGTATTTATCCCCTTGTTTTTCTGCTTTTTCAGCCATTTCAATTAACTTACCTTCATTTTCTTTTTTTTCCATATGTTCTTTTATCTCTTTGCTTCCTTGTTCAGCTTCCTCTGATTTATTCTCTATTTCACTTATCATTTTTTCATCCCCGATTTCTTCAGCAAGTTTTTTAGCCTCTTGATATTTTTCTAAAGCTTCATCGTATTTTGTCTGTGCGTCATGTATATCTCCACTTTTACTCTCTTTTGCATTTTTCATTAATTCATCTGCATACTTTATAATATCTTGTATGTTAATAAACTGAACTATTTCATCTATTCTTTCATTNACCAGCTTTTCAAATATACTTTTGTCAAAATTATTAATATATATAAGGGTGCTTTTAGTATTATTGTAGGTCTCTCTTGCATCTACATAGTTTCCTGATTTAAAAAATTCATCACCTTTTAAAATTTCTTTTAAAACCTCTATTTGTTCATTTAATATTTCCTGCTTTTCCTTATCTTTAACTGTCCTTGTTAGTTTCTCTGCCTCAATAAAACTATTTTGAGCATCCACTAAAATCCCTTTTTCTAGATATTTATGTCCTTCTTCAACATATTCCACAATTTGATTTCTTGCTTTTCCTTTATTATACTGGATATATATTAAACCAATTGTTCCTGCAATAAGAACTGGTATCAATATCTTTATAAGCTTTTTAAAAAATCGGTTTTTTCTTATGTGTTTTTGTTCTTCTTTAAATACTTTTTTTGCAAGCACCATGGCTAAGGTATAATTATTTATCACCCTGCTCTGCCTTGATAAAAAAATTTCTTCTAGATTATCAATTATACTAGAAGGTTCTTCTTCTTCTCTAAATGCATCTACTAAGTCTATATTATTTATTTTCTCCCAAAAACCTGATGTGCACATAATAAGCGCATCATCATCGTTCAATTTAATTTTTTTTGAAACAAAGGGCTTAAACCCTCTTGGCTGCCCTAAATAATTAATGAGATTATTTCTTTCATCATGCTGATTTATTTCATCTTCTGTTATTTTCTTTGAGTCTAGCATCATTTGAGCTACACTTTGATCTTTGCTTCTAAAAATAAGCGAACCCTTTCTAAAGTGGTACACTCTAGCATTTCCCACCACAGCCCATATCATATTAGTGTAATCTGTTAACACTACAGCTATACTAGACTTTAATCTTACATTCACGCTTTTTTCATTTAATAACTTATGAGCATTTATAATGTATTTTTTCAGTTTGCTTTTAGACATGCTGGGTTTTTCCATCACCTGTTCAAAAATACAATTTGCAGCTAGTTCTGCACTATTAATTTCTTCATCAGAATCTATACCATCTGCCACCACATAACAGGCAATGTCATCCAATTCAACAAAAGCATAGAAATCCCTATTTGTATGAAAAGTTCCTGCCTCTGATGTAAATGCTGTTATAAACTCGCTACTGTTTTTTCTCATTTTTTACCTCCATAGTGCCTAACCAGTCACTTCAAGAATAATAACTGTTGCATTGTCCTGTCTAACCATGTTTTTTTTCTTAATCATTGCCATAATCATTTCAGACATTTCAAAGGGATCAACTTTTTTTAACATTACACTTTCTAATTCCAACTCTGATAAGGAATTTGTTACACCATCAGTACATAAAATTACCTTGTCTCCTTTTCTCAGCTGTATTGGCTTTTCATTAATATCCACATATTTTAGTACCTCGGCCCCAACATAGCTTGTAATCCTTTTTTTCATAGGATTGTTTAGCATTTGACCTTCTGAAATCTCTCCAGAAACATATTTTTGTTCTAAAACCGTTTGAAAAACATGCTTTTCATTAAGATTTATTAACTGATGATTTCTAAAAAGTATAATTGCACTGTCTCCAACTGACAAATAGTGAAGCTTTTTATCTTTTATTACAACTGAAATAAGAGTTGTTCCCATTCGGACCCCTTTTGCTGCATCAAGCACTTTTCTATTTGCCAGTTTTAAAGTGCTAACAAAAAAATTATTGACTCCTGCAAATTTTTCAAATTTTTCAAACTCATTTATAAATATGTCAACAACTATTTTGCTTGCTAACCTTCCATTTTCATATCCACCCATTCCATCTGCTACTAAAGCAATAACACCGTTTTTAGTAGCTATGCTAGAAAAACTATCTTCTTGTTCTAGTCTTTTTCCAATTATCTGTGCATTTCCTACAAGTACCTGTGTTTTTTTCCTATTGGTGGTTAGCAAAAAATATCTTATTAAAAAAAGTATAAATATAATAACTACAGCCAAAAAAACAACCCAATATGAATTTTGAAATAATTGTAACATTTTTACTATTCCTCTTTATCATCTTTTTCCCAATCGAAATGAATACCGCATAGAGGGAGAAAAACTAATTTGCTTTTCCCTATTTCTATAACATCATATGCAGACACTTCACTTGGAACAAATACCACTTCATTATTAAGGTATACTAGTCCTGCTCCATCTCCTGGAATTAAAAAAAAGTTTCTTTGCTTAGGGTTATATGTAATAGCAGCATGATTTTTTCTCGATATTGTCATATCACCTAATATGGCAATATCCATTTCATCTGATCTTCCTATAAAATTTTTGCCTCTTCTTATTTTATAATCTTTACCTCTTTGTTCTCCTTCAACACATACCAGCCATCCTACAACTGGCTCTATACCATCTTCATAATCATCTGTTGTACGTGTTTTATCATCATCATACTCTGAACTTACAGGTGCAACAACTTCCTGCTTACCTCTAAAACCTGATGCAGAGGCGCCACAAAAGTTGCATCTATTTCCATACTTTTCACTGTTATACATGTGCCCATTTACACATCTAATAAGTTTTTGTTTTGCCATAATTATTATTCCTCCATATACTTATCTGAAGTTATTTATTAACCTACAAGTATTTTTGTGTTGGCTATATAAATAGTATCTCCCAGCTCTAATTTATAGGGTCTGTCATTTTCAAGTTTAAATTTTTCTTTTCCATTAGCACGTTGAATGCCACTTCCATTTGATGAACCTAAATCTTCTATATACCAGGTTTCCTTTGCATAATTTAGTACTGCATGCTGTCGGCTAATTAAAGATGCATATTCAGAACAGGAAAGATCAATATCAACTACATTATCAGCTTTGCTTTTTCCTATTAATAAAGACACTTTGTTTTTAATAGCCCAAGTCTTCACATTTGCCCCATCTTCATCTAATAAAATTAATTTTGAAATTTTACCATCTGTATTACGCCTACTTAGGATAAAAGCCAATATTCTTGCTGTTAAAAAACATCCATAAACACCTATTGCAACAAAACCAAAATATCGCAAATACTTAAAATCCTCTCCCGCATTTGTAAAGAATATATAGTATAAAGTTGCAGCAAGAACTAAAGTTATAAGAATATCTATAACAATAATCCAATTTTTATTTGAAGATATATTATTTTCTTCCTGTCTAGAATGCTTATTTATCTTTCTTTTAGCCTTTAATGCTTTTGATATTATTTTCATACATAAGTTCCTCCTTGCTATCTATTTTTNCTATTTTTTCTTTACGCCAAAATATCTTTCAAATAAATCCGAAGTATCCAATGGATTTTTTTTGCTTTCCTTTTGTGTTTTTATATTTACTTTATTGGATTTAGGATTAAAACCAAAAAACCTTTCAAAGGTTTTCTCCACATCATTAAAGTCAAAATCATCTTTTGCTTGTGTTGGAGTTTGAGTTTTTTTAGACTTTTTAGCTTCCTCTTTATGAGGTTCTGAAGCATTTCCACTAATAATAGCATTATATGCCTCATTTATCTCTTTAAATTTTTCCTCTGATTTTTTATCTCCAGGATTTACATCAGGGTGATATTTCCTCGCAAGTCTTCTGTAAGCTTTCTTTATATTTTCTAGAGATTCATCACGACTAACTCCAAGTATTTTGTAGTAATCCTTCATTACAATTTATCCTTTCACAGCTTCCGTTTCTATTTTTTTAAACTTTATACCTATAAGGCCTCTTCTTAAAATGCTTTCAGCCACATCTAAATTTACTATTATAAAGTTCTCCTTAATATCATCTATTAGAAATACTCTGCTTTCTAAAACCTTTTTTTCATCTATAACAATTCTTTTTATCATTCCATCTTTTTTAAACTCAGTTTCAGAAGAAAGACATTTTCTCTTTTCCGGAACTACAAGCCAGTATAAATCTTGTTTTATTCTTTTTTTGTCCGCTAATACAACAGGTTTAAAAAATATATTCTTTTCATATATTTCAAACACATTTTTTAACTGTTCAGAAGCTAATGGAACTGGCTTATCAATAAAATCTATATATTCATTCTCTTTTTTTTCTTTTATATAAAACTGAACTGGTAAGTCATCCATTTTAAAAACCTTTGATACCCCCACTGGTTCAGCAAAATTATCAATTCTATCATCTTGATAAATTATGTAATATTCCATGCATTTTCCTCTTTTTTATTTTTCATCTATTACATCTTTTTCTTGTCTTACGTCATTGTATACCACTTCACTAATAGACTTATATTCCCCTACTCTAATTTCCACTGATTCCTCTTTTTCAATTTCCTGATACTCTTTAACTTTGATTGCCTCAGGCATAATATCCCTTGCTAGTTTTACAATTGACTTATTATATAAATCAACTGTTTTAAGTGCCATTATTTCAACATCTGGCTCTAATATTGTATTAAGATAATATTTTCTTTTCTCTTTTAGCAATTCTAAAAAATTATTAAAAAAATTAAAGGCCCAGCTTACATCATACTCCACCATACACTCATTTAAATCAAAATACCATTTGTTGTCATACGCTAAAATAGAATATTTATAAATCCCATTGATAATATTTGTTCGCAATATAGAATAGTTAATAAATTCAATTTCTCCCTTTTCGCCTTTTAATTGTTTTTCTCTTATCTTAGTGCATATTTGTATAAATGACTTTATAAAAGCTTCTGACAATTTTTCTTTATGTATTTCGTAATATTCATCTAAATTTAGTAAGCTTTCATCTAAATATTTTTTAAAATAATTTTCTTCAAAATGTATTAAAGCCTCTTTTTTTTTCATAGCATATTCCTCTTAAGTTTATTACAAAGTAATACCTTACGGTTTAGAAGATTATAAAAAACATAATCTTCTAAACCGTAAATTTTTAAACCTTATGCTCCGTACCCACCTTCAATTTCAACTTCATCTATTTTATCTTTCTTCTGTTTAATAATAAGTGTAAAAGCTCCGTCTCCCTTATCTTCAGAAAATTCTTCAATATAGTCCACTACAAATGCTGAAGTAAGTTTATATTCTCTTATTACAACACTTCCTGCAGTATGTTTTACAACAACATTCTTATATGGCAATTTACTTTCTAATGACCACTGGGCCATTTTTTTAGTGTCTTCTTCTTCATCCTGCAATAAGTCACCTTTTACAACAAGTATTGAAGTCACATCATTAGATCTTGAATTGTCATCGTCGGGTGTATCTGTCTTATACATTACAGACTTAATTACTTTTTCACTTAATGTAAATGATATACCGTCTCCTCCTTTTGCTGCCGGTGTAGCTTTTAATTCAAATGCCATAGCAAAACCCTCCTTTTTAATGTAAATTGTGTAAATTATTTATATTAACACTTCTGTATTAATATCAGTTACTTAGCTTTACTTGCTGCGCTTGTGCTTTTTGATATAGAAACTTTAAGATTCTTAACATTTCCATTAAAAGCAAGATCAATAATACACTCATTATTTATTTCATCTATTGTATAGTTTAGGTCATCCCCATCTTGTATTATTGAATTTATATATCCACCTTCATTAATCCATTTTCTTTTTTGGCTGTTTGGATTATTACTGAAAAAGGCTTCAATACTATCCTGCTTATAATCATTTGTTTGAAATCCTAAATTTCTCCTTATGTATGTACTTACTAATGTTTTATATATACAATCAAACCCATCATCAGTAAGCGCTAAACTCCTTGCCTTATAAACAGTTATCCTTTTAACATCTTTTCCATCAACTTGGGCATTTTCAGATGAAAAAACAAAACCAAAACTCTTTTTGTTAATTTCTTCTTTTATGCTGTTAGTGAATCCTGTTATTTCTTTAGCCATAGTTGTAACCATTCTAAGGCTGTTATCTCCAGATTCAATGTCAAACCTGACTCCTGGGAATTTACTGCTCACATTTTTAAAATGTTCTTTTAGATACTCAGGACACTGATAAGCAGATACTATTCCTGCTGCCACATATGATGCATCTACATAAACACCCTGAATCCAAAGTTTTAACACATCTTCTTTAGCATTTGACACTCTAACTCCACCATCTTCTGTCTTTTCAATTAAGGTATCTATAACAACTCCTGATTTATCCTTAGGTATAATGGTGAAATTAGGCAGACAGGGAATTGCATATTCGCTGTACTCCTGACGGGTAAGCATCTGACATTTGTCAACGTACTTCTCAACACCTGTAGTCGCGACACTATTAAAAGTGGTCTCCTCATTTGCCTGAAAATTGAAAAATATTTGTACTTTATATTTTGACATAACCTGTAGAAGGCTAGTAAGTGACTCCATTGTATTGCCTTCTTTTTTTACTTCTTTATTACCCATAAATATACGCTTGGATACTTTTGGTTTTCCAGCAGACTCTATTTCAATAGCTGGTACAATTCCAAACCATACTGTATTGGAAAAGTCATTTTTATCATTTACTGTGCTAAGATATGTTTCTAGTCTGTTTATATTGCCACTCTTTACTAACATATCAAGTTTGTTATTTGTAATAAGAAGTGTAGGACGCATTCCTCTGTTTTTGCTATTGTATTGGTCAAAATACATTTTTACTCCTAATATTTTTTCAATAAGAGGTTTTGCTGTCTTTACAAAATCATCTTTTGCCTGAGTATAAAACTCAAGATATGTTTTATAGTTTTGTATTTCCCTATCCACGTCCACTTCTGTTGTCACTGAAGGCAAGGGACAAAAAGTTCTGACAACTAAGCTTCTTACATAATCTGAAGGTGATTCTGAAACATCATCATAGTCTTCTTCAAATATAGTTGCAAGACTTGTACTATTACTTTTGTCTGTAATCATTAGTGCATTTTCATCTTCCTTTGGAGCTTCTATTATCTTTAAATCTCCATCCTCATCTATTGTCAGTCTGCCTATCTGTACAGGTTTTGAGCCTTCACTCTCTTCTGTATGTCCTAAAAGAAGCCTTGTTTTTATATCTTCAATAGCTAAAGGAAGCATTGCCATTACATTATTGTAATTATTTCTGGCTTCATCAAATTTGTAATTTAACTTATCTCCTAAGTCTANTTTTTTAGGATCATTATCATCTAGTTCTTCATATTTTTCATATAAATAATGAATTTCTTTTCGGGCTTGTCTAATATCATCCATCACCTTTTTAGGAGATATCATATCTAATACCTTGTCAAATTTAAAATCAACATTAATGATACCCTGGCTTCTTTTTGTATCTATTAATGTAAATAGCATTTTTAAAAAATCATTATTATGGTCAAGGCGAATTTCAGATATGTAATCATCAGGAATGTTTTCAGGTTTTTTTAAAGTATAAGCAACCTTTCCCTTTCCTTCTCCTTCTCCTGCTACATTGTAAAAGGAGTATACCACCGGGCTAAATTTTTCTAGAAACTCATCAAAACTCTTAACCAAAAGATGTTCATTAATTTCTTTAATTTTTTCATCATCTAGACTATCTATCCCCTTTACATCTCCAACTAATGTCAGTAAATCAAGCTTTTCAGGATTGATTTCTTCAAACAGCATACTTCTGTTTGTTTGGTAAATAATTTCCATTTTGAACCCCCTCAAATTATAATATTACAATATTTTCTAAGTTTTTTTAAAATCCATCTACTGTTATATCTTCATTTAAATCTTTTTTTTGTTTTATACGAAGGGTAAATATACCATCCCCACTTTCTGAGGAATAAGTTTCACAATAGTCTACAACAAATGCTTTTGTAAAAGAAACTTCCCTAATGGTTTCATTTTCTTTCATAATGGTTACTTTAATCTTTCTGTATGCTTTACCATCCTGAGCGGGCAAAAGAGACCAGCGATACATCTCACAAGTAGGCTCATTAGTATCTATTCTGCCTACAATTTCCATAGAATTGCCTGCATGAGTAAATCTTGCATCAGAATCATTTGGAGTGTCCACATCTAAATGTAGTGATACAATACACTTTTCAAGCTTAAATCCGTCAATATCCACTTTAAATGCCATAGCAAAATCCTCCCACAAAATATTATTAACTTTCACATTCTAGACCATTATCTTTTTTATCTCATTTTTATACTTGAATTTATATCTCTATAGTCAATAACGTTTATATTTGTATTTATATCTCTATAATCCTTAACATTTATATAATTTATTCCTTTAATGCCATTTAACTCAAAAATGTTTTTTAAATACTCTGTTATTACAATTTTTCTGTTTGATAATCCACCAACTCTAAATATATGCACGTTTGTAAGCATTTCTTTTTTTATGGAAAATCCATCAACAATTCTTATTCCCCCAGGCATTTCCTCATCTTTTTCATATTTAGTTACATCGTAATCAATACAATAGTATTTTTTTGGCGATATATAATAATATAGATATTTTTTTTCTTTAAATATTAGAAAAGCCGCTCTATAAAACAACGCTGTTGTATGTGCTTTTAATACATTTTTCAATTTTTCGGAAACAAATGTAAAGTTTGTACTTAGATAATCTGACATTTCTTCTTCAAACTTATGTTTTAACATGATTTCAAGGGGGTTAGTTGGTATTAGCTCGACTTTTCCAAGCATCATAGCTTTTTTTTCTTCCTGCCCTATGTTTATTTCTTCCGTATATAATCTGTACTTTGAATTAACATCTTCTTCGATAACATAGTAGTTCAAGAAAATCATGCATCCTTTCAATCTAGACTCCCTTTTCATTACAATTAAGGTAATGTTCATTATATAGTATAAAAACATTTTATATTTTTTTCAGCAGCATTTAAAGTACCCTGTTGTCACTATTCTTCAGCAATCTCTCACTTTATTTACTTAAAAAAGTGACAATGCTCCTCTTTTTTTGAGGAGCATTGTCACCTGGATACTCTTTTTACAAAAAACTATTATTATATGATATCTTTTTTAACAGCATAAACTGCTAGTTGAGTTCTGTCTTTTACATTAAGTTTTTTAAATATACGAGTAATAATGTTTCGTACTCTACCTTCACTTAAATGAAGAAGATCTGCTATTTCACGGTTGTTTTTTGAATATACAATATATTTTATAATTTCTTTTTCAGTATCATTTAATAAATTATTTAACATATTTTTTTCAGATTTTTTTATCATATCACTTACTTTTTGATTTTTTTTACTGCATTTATATTTTTCCATTATTGTAGTAAGAACACTTTCATCTACAACATTTAATCCATTAACTAATTTTTTTATCGTACCTATAAGATCTTCAGGCTTAATACCCTTTAAAACATATCCATCTGCACCATTTTCCATAGCTCGACATATATTGTCATCATCGTTATACATAGTTAAAATTAATATTTTTATAGATGGATGTTTCTGCTTAATAAGTTTTGTTCCCTCCACTCCATCACAAACTGGCATGTTAATATCCATAAGTACAATTTCAGGATTAAATGCATCACAAAGTTCTAAAGCCTCACTTCCATTCCCTGCACATCCTACTATATCTATCTCTTCGTCTTCTTGTAAAAGTCTTTTTATACCCTCTCTTACAATAATCTGATCTTCTGCTAGTATCAATTTAATCATTAAACCACCTCCAAAGGAATTTTAATAAAAATACTAAATCCCCTCTCTCCACCAGAACCGTATTTTATTAAACCATTTAACTTGCTGATTCTTTCTTCCATACTTGATAGTCCTATTCTCTTTCTTACATTTCTACACCCTCTCCCGTCATCAATTATAAAAAGTGTTATGCACTTATTAATCAGTTTTAAAATAATTACAACTTTTTTTGCACAGCCATGCTTTAAGGAATTGGTTAGTGCTTCCTGGCAAGTCTTATATAAAATATCTGAATATAATGGGTTTTTATAATCTCCATACCAATCAGAACTAAAGTCAATTTTCATACCTGCGTTCCTGAATTCTTCCACCAATTCATTTATTGCATTTATAACGTTTTCAGACTCTAACTTTTCTGGAGCAAGGCCAATAACTGAACGGCGTATTTCTTTAAGCCCCTTTCTGGTAACATCAATTGCATCATGTAGTTTTTTTTCTGCAACATGAGGTTTTTCTGAAAATATTCTTTTACTTTCCTCCATTAATGTTAAAATCATAATCATTGAACATCCTAGTGTATCATGGACATCTTTTGCAAGTCTGTTTTTTTCCTTACTAATAGCAAGCTCTTCTAAAGCAATGGCATGTTGGCTCAACTGTTCATTTATTGACATTACTTCTTCATTCATAGCAACCAATTCTTTTTTTTTGTCCACAAGTTTTTTTGTAATACTGTCGTATATAGTTATATCATTAAAAGTTATAGTTCTAAGTTCAATACAACTTCCTTTTTCAATAGAGCAACTTATATTTACATCATAAGATTTTTGGTCAAATCCTTTTAAAGTCAATCTGTCATCTTCTTTAATCTCCAGTATATGTATAGTGTCATGTATTTTTTTAATAAAATCTTTTTTATTTTTAAATTTATTTTCTGCCATTTCTATAATTTCTTTAATTTTTGTATCTTTTTCTATTAACAGTCCACCTAATATATTTGTTATAAAAAAATGGTTATAGTCAACTATTTTATTATAGTTATCAATAATGACAAAAGGGACATCTGTAGTTCTCACTATTTCTTTAGCTGCTATAGGCGTTATATTTAAAAGTCTGTATTTTATAGAAGTAAAAGATAAAATAATCAATGAGATTAAAAAAGATACAGGTGTAAAATCAATTATAACGTTATTGTTAATTATCGATACAAATGACACTATCAAAGGAAAAAAAGCAGCAAAAATCACTAAAAAAGCTTGTCCTTTATTAACTTTTAAATTTATTATGGAAAACCTTATTAGTATAATTGTACCTGCAATAAAATATATACATGAAAGTATAGTATGAAATATATATACAATACCATAATAGACATCATCATATTTAAAATCTTTATAAAAAAGTCCATGAAAACTGTTTGTTATCATTAATAGATAAATTATTATAAATGGTATGGATATTAGTAATATGCTTTTTTGGTTTTTTGCAAATTTCATTTTAGCATAATTCATTGAAAATATAAGCCAGCACAAACTAATAAAACAAACTCCTAAAAACTGTATTGCAGAGCCATTCCACCTTAAGCTTGTACTTTTTATATTAATAGCAACAGTATCAATTATTCCACCTAATAACCATATAAATATCAATAATTTGCAATACAAAAAGCTATGTAGAAGATTTGATTTTCTTCCTTTTAAAGTATAGAAAAAGACGGAAAACAACGTCAAAATTGCAAATATACAATTTAGTAATATTCTTAAATCTATTGTAACTCTCATATCATATACCCCTTAAATTTAAAACTGCTATTAAACTACATTAATATATTCTGCAATAGAGTTATTACTTGCGTTTTTAATGTTTTTTCTCGGAACCTCAATATAAACTCCAAAACCTTTATATTTGCAGTATTTATAATTAATTTTGCCTTGAAGCTCTCTAATTCTTTCTTCTACGTCATTTAAACCCTTTTGTTTTTCTATTTTAGTACATCCCTTTCCATTATCTTTTATTGTTATTTTAAATGTATTTTCAAACACAACAAAAATATCAATTATTTTTGCATTTCCATGTCTTAAAGAATTTGATAATACTTCCTGGCAAACTTTATATATATGCATACAGTAGTCTCCATAGTCAATCAATGGTTCCCCACGAACAATAAGATTTATCCTTATGCCTAAATATTTAAAATCATCTACTGTTTTCTTCAAATTATCAATAAGATTATTTTCAAATATTTTATCTGAAACAATTGTAGACAAAGATTCTCTTATTTTCTTCATATTTTCTCTAGTTATTTTAATTGCTTCTTCTAGTTTCTTTTTGGCATCTTCATTTTTTTTCCTTAACTCAATTAAAACAACCTCTATATAAGTAAGCTGCAAATTCAGCGAGTAACCTAAAGAAGTATAAAAATCTCTTGAAATACGGTTTCTCTCTTTCATAATTGCCAATTCCTCAGCAGTTAAAATATATTCTTTTAGCTTTTTATTTAAAACAGTTACTTTTTTATTTTTTTCTATTAATTGATGGTTTTTGTTTTTCAGATCGTTAACAAGTTCTATGTAATCAGTAATTTCATTAAAGTCCAAAACTCTCCCAATTATATTCATATTTTGTCCATAAATTATTTTTACTCGTACAATATAGCTCTTTTTTTTGGGATTACACAAAGTTAGTTTAAATTTATTTTCACTATCCACTTGACTTTTAATAATCCTTTTTATATATTTAATATCTTCTGGTTTTTCCATAACATCATAAATCTTTTTAATAAAATCATCTAAACTGCTTTTTTTCTTTATGCCAAGTGGCGTTAATATATTATTTGAAAAAGATTTATTATAGCTTATAATTTTGTCATCACAATCAACAACAACAACGCAATCTCTCATGTTATCTATTATCCCAATATATTTATTAGGAATTATGTTTAAAAATTTATACTTCCAAGCTGCAACAGCATAAAATAACATTGATATTGATAAACTTAAAGAAGTTAAAATCAAATATGTATTTTCAGTATTGAATAAAAAACTGTAGATTGTTTCAACCAAACTTACTATTACTGGTAATGCAGCAGATATAATAAGAACTTTGATCTTTTTTTTCATATAATCATCTTGTTTTAAATATTTTCTTATTAATATACAAAAACCGGTGGATATATATGTGAAAAGTAAAATTATATTTATTATATAAAAAGGTCCGTAGGTTACTTTTTCTAATTCAAATTTATAAAAGAACAAATTATGTATTGGATTTGTTAATACAAGCATATATAACACAAAAGGTATAAGAAAAATTAAAAATATTGTACTTTTCTTCAATTTAGCTTTAATGTATTCAAAACAATAAAACAGCCAGTATGCACCTATAAAACACGTACTAATGTAATAAATTATTACGGCAATCCATTTAAAATCCCTATTTGATGCAACATAAATTAAAATCTTGCCTGCCGACCAGATAAAAAATAAAATTTGTAAACCAATATATTTATATTCAGTTGTACTTTTTCTATCTTTTGTAACAAAAAATAACAAAATTATTATTGATGTTATCATTGTTATTAATGGAAAAAATAATATGGGATAGACCATAAATGATACACTCATGTTGTTGTTCTATTTACAGTATTAAAATACACAAATAGAACCTTCTCCCCCCATCTTTCTGTAATTAATAGCTTTCTCCCCATAATCTTTAATTAAAATTTCTATAATATAATTGTTTTTTGTTTTATTCTATATATAAATTAAATTGCAACTTCCCCAAATAATAAAAAAATAACCTTTTTTATAGTATATATTATTTGCTAAATTAACACAACGTCAATTTGTATATTTTTTTGGCAAAATACTCCAAAATTAAACAAAAACATATACAATTATACCTAAAAAGGCTCCATTTTTGTGAAAATGGAGCCTTAGAAATATTTAAATGTATCTAAAAATATTTTTATATTAAAATTCATTTTCTAAATACACTGTAACTTCTTTTTTACTACCATCCCACTTAACACCTAGTCCTAAGCTTTCTGTGACAAACCTAACTGGCAACAATGTTCTTCCATCAGAAATAAAAGGCGCTATTTCTATCTCAATTAAATTATTATTTACAAATGCAATATCTCTGTTAATCCACAATCTAATTTCTTTATCATCAAGGGATATGGTAATTGATTTTTCTTCTTGATTCCAATCAACTTTAGCGTCAATTTCTTCTGCAACATATCTTATAGGAAGAAAAGTTCTTCCTTCTTTAATAATAGGAACAGTGTCCATTTCTTTTTTTACATCATTTACATAATAAAAATGACTATCTATATAAAATCTCTGTTCGAATTTAATATCAAAGTCTGTGTCTTCTAAATCAGGGTAATACAAAGCTAAAAACTCATAGTCCTCAATATTGTTACCACTAATATTTAGCTTTGAAAGATTGGGCAATTCACCTAAATCCTCTATCTTTTTTATTCTATTATCTCTTAAATCCAAGTCATTTAGTTTTGTTAAATAACTCAGTGGCTCAACATTTGAAATTCTATTTGAAGAAAGATTTAATACTTCTAAATTATTTAAATATTTTAATGGTTCTATATTTCTTATCTTATTGTCCGACAAATTTAATTCTTTAAGATTTCTAATATATTCAATGCCTGTAATGTCAGCTACTTCTTCACCGCTAATATCAAGACTGGTTATTTTCATTACATCTTCAATCATAATGTCACCAGTTATCCTACCTGATGCTCTTCTTATAGCAGATTTTAAATTTTCATCATTAAAGCTAACTTTTATATCAAAATCCCTTTCTATTAATTGATCGTATATATGAACAACAGACAAGTATTCATCTATAGGATTACCTTTTAATAAAAGAACAGATAAGTTTTCAAGGCTAATTAGGGGTGATATATCTTTTATATTATTGTCTGATACAACAAGTCGCCTTAAATTCTTAAAGTACTGAAGTCCTTCTATTTCAGAAATATCTTTTCCCGGTATTATTAACTCATGAACAGATTCAACATCACTTTTAAATATATCTCCTTCTGGGATATTTATTAGTGAACGTATTTCTAATTCTAAATTTTCATCTGTAAAAGTTATAGGTTTATAGCTGGTTACAATAGCAGTGTTCGTGGCAGCATCCCAAACAACTTCTCCTCCAAGTTGTTCAACTACAAAGGTAAGAGGAACTACAATTTCTACCTCATCTGAATTTGGGAAAACAACACTGCCTAATGGTTCAAAATTAATAATTTTAGTTATACCATTAACCTTGACAGACTTATTCCTTCTTACTATTTCCATTTCTCTATCAACTTTGTTCCTCTTTATTAAATATACTTCTTTTGCTCTAGTGCTTAGGTCTACTATTTCAGCATCTAATGCTTCACATAGTATCTCCATAGAGATATATGTAACTCCATTAATAACTCTTGCAGTCACATGTTCTTCAAGCTTATCACCATCTACAATAACATTAATGGTATTTCCCCACGATTGTGTAGGAATTAAAATACAGCTAACCATAATTAAAATGATCAAAATACTTTTTGCTTTCTTCATATTTAAACTCCTCCTAAATAATTAATATCTTCATTAAAAAATAATTTGTGGTATTGGTGTTGGTGTTGGCGTCGGCGTTGGTGTTGGTGTTGGTGTTGGCGTCGGCGTCGGCGTTGGNGTTGGTNTTGGTTTTGGTGTTGGTTTTGGCGTTGGTTTTGGTGTTGGTTTTGGTGTTGGTNTTGGCGTTGGTTTTGGTGTTGGTTTTGGTGTTGGTTTTGGCGTCGGTGTTGGTGTTGGCGTTGGCGTCGGTGTTGGCGTTGGTGTTGGTGTTGGCGTCGGTGTTGGCGTTGGTGTTAGCGTTGGTTTTGGCGTTGGTGTTGGCGTTGGTTCTAATGTTTGTGTTGGTATATCAGACTCCTGTCTTCCATTGTCTAACCCCTGGACAATGGTTATCAAAGTAACTATAACAATAGTTACTGTACTAATTATAACTATTAGTCTAAAAATATTAATTACTTTTGCAATTATTTCGTTTCTGTCCATAATCATCACCAAACCTCTTAATTTTGTTGTTTTTTTCCCGAATTTTTATCATACACTCAATATAAATAAACATTTTAAACATATTAACAGAAGAAAATCTGTCTTTATAGTTAAGTGAAAGATTTTTCATTATTGCTTTTGAAAACAATTCTGAAATATCTTTATTAAATAATCTAATATCATCTATCTCATCCTCAATAATTCTTCGAGGTACATTTTCTGGAGGCTTCCCACTTAAACAATAATATAGCGTGGCAGCAATACTATACAAATCTGAATACCTGCCTTGTTTTGATTTTTCTGAATAAAACTCAATTGGAGAATAAGCGGGAGTATAAAAAATTCGTTTTATTTTATCTTTTTTATAATTAACTGCAGAGCCAAAATCAATTATTATAGGTTGATTTGATTCATCAATTAATATGTTACTTGGCTTTATATCTCTATGTATAATCCCTTTTTTATGAATAAAATTAATTGCATCGATTATTGGAATGAAAATATTTTTTAAAATATCTATATAATTAACACCATTTTCTTTTAAATATTTGTCTAAAGTTTCTCCCTTATAATGCTTTAAAACTATGTATCCAGTATCATTTTCTTTAAAATGATCAATATATTCCACGATATTTTTATGTTTATATTTTTTTAATATATATCCTTCGTTTAGAAAGTATTCCATTTGCTTGTAAAACTTATCTTTAAATGTAGGCTTCTTATAGACAACTGTTTTAGCATCCATATCTCTTAAAACTTTTCCACTAGGGTAGAATTCTTTAATTATACACTTTTGTTTTTCTTTTTTATCATAGCCTGAATATACTATGGAAAACTCCCCTATTGAAATTTGCTCCTTAATTTCATACCTTCCTTTAAGGACAACATTTTGTTCAAGCCACACAAACTCACCCTTTCAAAATAGCTTCTTTATAAATTCTTTTCTTACTTTGTTAAATTAATTTTTTATAAATCTTCCAAAAATTTTTCAGTTTTTAATTTTGCTTTATCTAAATCTCCATGAATTATATATGGATCTTCTTTGTCTTCACGAAGTCCTAAGCGCCTAGTTGCAATACTTTGAATCATTATAATAATCCAAGATAAAACTTCATCATCTTCCTCTTTTTCATATCCTTTTTTCAAACTCTGCAAAAGTTCACTTTTAAGATCAGGTAAACGAAAATATATTTGCCTATGTGCACTAGCTGCAGTTATTCTTAATTTCTGTGAATCTTCATTTAAAAGACATTTATTTAGGAGCATTATATCCTTTTCATCTCCCATCCATCCTATTACATATAGAGCCACCTCTTTTTGATATTCATGTGTGCTATTAACATATTCTCTTGCTATAGATAATCCTTGCAAACTTCTTATGCCGCCTAAAATGTGTAATACATCTCCTAATAGTATTGGATCATTCTCCTTAGTAATTTTATCAAGTAAAAACATTTCAATATCTGGTCTCTTTTTAAATGCAGCTCTTATATAATAATATAGTTCTTTATAATCACGTTTTTTTAGTAACTCAAAATGATATTCAACAGTACTTTTTTCATTATCAGACAATAGGAACTTAACAAATTGCATATTACGAATTATCCTATCACCTTCAGATAGGTTTTGACCTTCTAAAGCAAATTTATATTTTTTTTCTAATTCACTAATGCTCATCACATTGCCTCCTATTTTATCTAAAATCTAGGGAAATCATGATACTGATCTCCACAGGTTCTATGTCTGGCCCTATGTTCTTTTTTGGGTATAGTTTTCATATTATCTGCTACATCCAATGCTTTTTTACCTTCAATTGTTTTGGCAGTATAAAGAGGGATTTCGTGTGATACCTCATAGCCTGTAGGAACATTTTCCCCATTTGTATCAGTAACAAATTGTCTTGCCTCTTTGTCCAGCTTACTATTTGGATCTTCTGCATCACGCAATAAAGCTTTTCGTCTTTCAGCTTTACTACGATAATACTTTTTTCCCCCCGATTTTTTCTTGAGTTTTTTCTTGGATTTATTTGCCTCTCCAATAGTATTCTCAAATAACTTATTACCTTCACTTTTAGATAATTTTCCTTCTGCAACCTTTTTCTCTATTTCTTTTAATTCCTCAATAGTAACATCAATATTTAAATCTTGGCCATCCTTATCAGCACCAACTACAGCTTTTGACATCTCCCCTTCACCCTCTTTTTTCAAGTATTATTATAATCAACTTTTAACATTAACTCAATCTACAATTATTCTTGAAGGACGATTTTGTCTCACTTCAGTCTTTCTTTTCACTCCACTTTCAATTTCTTTTACTATAGTTGTTAAATGTTTATAAATCTGCATATTAGAATAATCATCATATTCTAAATTAAGTCTATTTGAAATATAGTGCAAAATTAATTCCCTCTCAACTGTGTTTTCATTCATGCACTGCATAGCAAAGCTTATATCGTATATATTATCAGAGCCTATTTTTAATACTATATTAGAAAAAAATTTAAGTATCACAGGGCTTATTGTGCTCTTTTTAAAACCAGAGTACTGAACGTTTATAATATTTACTGTATTAAATTCTGTTGAAAAATCATAAAAATCTCTGTATTCAGATCTTAAAAGTGCTCCTTCCCTTAACTTAAATCTGCCCATCTCAAGCTCATCTTCTAAAACTTTAGAGTTTCCATCAATAAATGCTTTTGATTTATAGATGTTAAAATCCCCCTCTAAAACTTCATCTAAAAATTTTATTTTAATTAGGGCTTCTTTGTTTGTAGGGTAATAGGACATATCAAACTCTTTATCCAACATGTAAATTCTTCCACCATGTTTAATTATACCTTTCTGTACTGTAATGCTGCTTCCTCCAATACATATCTGTGCACCAGAAATTATTCCATTTGAATAGTCTTTATAGTAAATATCAAGGATATTCCTTGGAAAATCCCTTAGGTTTTCAAGCATTTCTTTTTTTAAAATTCGGTCCTTGTCAAATCTAGGAAATGCATTAACAAACAATTTTTACCCCCCAAATAAGTGTTATTTAAGTCCGTCAAAGAAATCAAGTTCTGACAAATCATCTTCAAAAGGAAAAAATTTCTTTTTACCAAGATAAAGATGCTCGTCCATTCTAGCCACTGGCACAACATGAAATCCCCAACTTTTGTCATGAGAATAAAGAAAGAAGCGTACTTCCCCATTTTTTATGGTATCAGTATCATCTTGCAAAATATTCTCTCTAAACTCCTGAGTTATATCCTCAGATAAAACACGCTTGTATTCTTCAAAATTGTTTTTATAAACATGGGTATGCCTTAACTGTCCATCACTATTTTTTAAATAAAACTCTATTTCTTGTACGCCAATAGGTCTTGAAATGAAACCTCTTGACTTGGTCATCCTTTCTAAACTGCATATAAGGGTTTTTTCCTTTTTATTAAATGTAAGGGCACTCACAGAATAGGGTATAACCGGTAAATCATTTGTAATTATCGCCTCAATATCCCCTATTTTTTTGGAAGTTATATACCTTAAAACCCCTCTTAAACACGCAAGTTTTAAATCTGGTACATTTTCATCTTCTTCTTTTTTTTGTTTAAATTCAATACTTCTTCCAGGTACAAATTCCTTTAATGCTTCTTTAAAAACATCTATTTTACAAGACTGACCTGTCAATTTAATTATTGAATAATCTTGCAGCTTTCTATTTAAATAAAAGTTCTCTAAAAATTTCCTTACAATTTCATATATATCTCCCTTAATGAGCTTATTAATTTCTTTTATGTTAAATACTATATTTGGAAATTCATAAACATCTTTAAATTTTCCATTTTCAATTATAGATAAGCTCCATTTGTTAAGTGTTGTAACATGAAGATCGCTGTCTTGTTCATTAATTCCTGATGAATCAAACTTATTTCTCAAAATGCTGGTCTTTTTAAAAAATTCTTTTTTCATGTTATCAGCAATTTCCCAAAGAAAATAAAAGTTGTTTTTTACTCTTTGATAATCTTCCCTTACTCTATTTTCATATTCTTTAAATCTGGTAGGAATGGTTTTTTCTGCTTTTTTATAGTATTCTTCAAAGTTTTCATATATTTTTTCCACTCCATCTTCATCTACAAATCGAAAAATATCAGCACTAGGGATATCAATAAGTTTATCTATTTCTGAAGTTTCACCTTTGTTTTTATAATATTTTGCAAATACAATCTTCATAAACTGCATAATTCTATATGTTATATTGTCACCACCAAAATTGGTGTCACCATTTTCATAGGTAGTGTTTATTTCAATTTTGTAAGAAATATATCCCTCTTCAATTCTAAAAGAACAAGAAGATAAATCTGTTGTTCCGCCGCCACAATCTATTATAAGAGCTTTATATTCTTCCCCATCAATAAACCGTTCTTTATCTATCTGATCTGCTATTGTATTATATAGTACTGCTATCCCTTCATCTAAAACATCTTTAGACTCTACATTATATTCTGGAATAATTTCTTGAAACATATCAATAAACTGTTGTTTTAATTTTACAGGACTGGAAATATGTATATTTTTGAATCTGCATTTAAATTGATGTTCTGCTGCTTGAATTATATGTTTTATATATTCCCTTATAACATCTCCCCTCTTAACATATGCTACATTTCCGTTCTCATCATAAATTTCTTCTACTTTTGAAAATGTATTGACCCATCTTTTTATACTCTGAAATACGCTGGCATTTCCTGTATAATCATTTCTTCCTATGGCGTTTTTGGCCTCATATCCAAAAAAGTATTTTATATCCTCAGGGTCAGAACAATCAGCAACATATACAATGGTGGGTAGAATTTCTATCCATCTTTCGTCATTTGTGGTTACATTCATAAATCTTACTATATTTATTTCATTTAACTTAATTCTTTCATTTAATATATCATTATAACAAGGAGATGAAACATAATTATTACTTAAATAAGCTCCTGCTGTAGTATTTGAAGTTCCAAAATCTATGGCAAGAGCAGTATCTGTCTCTTCAAGTTCCCTTATTTCAAGTTCTACTACAGGTATTTTATAATATTGGATATTAACAGGTGGCAAAGGCTTGTCAGAATAATAAGTTTTATAAATATATTCTGAGTCCTCTTTATCAAAAAATAAAAAACTATAATTTCTGTTTGTGGTTTTTTCAATTTTTAAATTCTTTTCTGCAACAAGATAGTATATATCATCTTTTGACATATCTTTTACTAAATTAAATATACCACATAGTTCATTATTGGCATTAACAAGTAATACATTTGACTCTTCCACACCATTATCAATCTCTACTCTATACATGTCCTCTTTTTTAAGACCTATTTCCGGGTATAGAGTTATCTTTGCGGGAATTCTTATCTTCTCGCTATCAGGAGACTTATTTACAAGATATTTTTTTAAAATATCGTTTACTTTTTTAAAACCACCTTCTTTAAAATCTTTTATTAAAAGACTTTCCTCTGCACTTCTATATTTTAATATAGTTCTTATAAGACTTTCTCTTTCAAAATTATTAATCACACCAGTTACAATTTTTTCTTTATAGCAAATTGACCGTAGCTGATATGTAGTCATTTCTTCTAATTCAGCTCTTTTGTATAATCTTTTATTATGAACTGGTAGAGTATTTAATGTATATGAAGGCATATTAGTTATCTCTCCTTCCCT
>JGI24712J26585_10001200_pt1 | contig 22257 bp, 18 predicted proteins | sample BioPla3DNA2_FD_26585 | JGI IMG/M metagenome (IMG submission 26585)
CCTTCGATGAACATATCATCACCCGGCAGGATGAATCCCGGGTCGAAACTGACATAATTCACAACCTGGACGTACCTATCCGACCAGATCGGTCCGGTTCGCACAGCATCCACGGCATCGATCGCTCGCATCTCGGACGCTGTGAACCCGGTTCTCACGGCACTGTTCCCGGCAAAGACATGGGTATCGTTGTTTGCTGCCGGGCTCAGGATCATGGCGAAGGCCAGAAGGCTGATGCCGGCCAGGATCGTGCTCCAGCCGAAACATCCCATCGTAGCAGAAGAAGGGGTGATCCCGGATGTACTCCCGGGTTAGAACGGTCTCCGCCCCGTACGAGCGGTAGACTCCTTCGATGAACATATCATCACCCGGCAGGATGAATCCCGGGTCGAAGTTGACATAATTCACAACCTGGACGTACCTATCCGACCAGATCGGTCCGGTTCGCACAGCATCCACGGCATCGATCGCTCGCATCTCGGACGCTGTGAACCCNGTTCTCACGGCACTGTTCCCGGCAAAGACATGGGNATCGTTGTTTGCCGCCGGGCTCAGGATCATGGCGAAGGCCAGAAGGCTGATGCCGGCAGCAAAAACGAGCATCCCGGCCCNTGTTCTGGTCCGACGGAGACTTTCGACCAGTAGCAGTGATACTGCGAGTGGGACACAGAGGAGGATCTGCGCGAAGTACCACCACCGGTGCTCGATGAACGAAAGTCCTGTGACGAGCGGGAAGAAACCGAGAGCGAGGAGGACGAATCCCACCGTTGCGAAGGCAAACCCGTTCTGTTCCCTTCGCGCCACCAGGTACAGGATGCCGACGAGGCTTAAGGTGAAGAAGAGGAACATGCCGATGTTGTTGAAGATCTGTTCAAAGACCGGTACAAGCCCGGGGTATGCGTCGATGACGGCCGGGTTACTGATGAAGTAGTCCCGGGAAAATCCCTGCCGGAGGAGGTCGAAAAGCACCGCGGCATGTCCCGAGACGAAGTACCACCACCCGAGCATGGCAGCTGGAAAGACCAGAACCATGTCCAGCGTAACGGGATACGTCTTTCGCGCGGTATCTCCCCGGACGAAGTCGTAGAGCCTGCATGCACCCCATGTCAGGAAGAGCACCACCGCCATACATGCTGCAGTGACGGTGTGTGTCAATATGATGACAGTAAGGAAGAAGTACGTGAGATACCGCGCCCGTCCCGGGTTTGTGTAGTTCACTCTGAAGAGGAGAACGAGGACAAGGGCCATGAATATCGCCGCGAATCCATTGGGGATCGATGCAGTGCTCATGCCGATCTGCTGGTTCGCGGTGATCAGCATGAGCCCGGCGAGGAACCCGATCCGCTCGTCTCCGAAGAGTGCTTTTCCAATGAGATAGGCAGCCAGCGGAAAGATGACGACCTGTGCCAGACTCGCGGAGAGCATCACCGCGAGCCTGTAGTCGAGTCCTGTCAGGAGCGAAGCCCCGGCAATCTCCAGGTGGAAGAACGGCATGTAGGTGTACCAGTGACCCCCGGGAACGGCGTGAACGTTCAGGATAGATGACACAAACATGTTGTGCCACCAGGGATCTGAACCCAGGATGCCGGGGAAAAGCAGGATCTGCGACCATGCGACCGATATCCCGAGGAGAACCAGCTGCGGCAGGATCCAGGCAGCCTTTCTCCGATGCGGCAGGAGGATCTCAAGAGCAACGACACCGACCATCAGCGCGGTCAGGATGAAGTAACTGATCGGTCGCTCATAGAGGTACGTGCGAAGGTAGAGTGCAATGATGCTTAGTGTGTACAGCGTCAGGAAGAGGAGAAGCAACACGGTAAAGAGACGACTGTTGCCGGTTTCCAGCCTGGTGTCACGGACATCCGGGAACACCGATCGCGCATGCTCCCTGATACCGAGCCAGAGCAGACAGGAGAAGGCGATGAGGACGCCGACGAGGATGAATACCAGGCGCCTGACGGTGAATGCGAGGACAGCAACGAGAGCGATCGAGGCGATGATGCCGAGCCAGGCGAGGATCTTATCCAGATTTTCCTGAATCTCTACTGGAGACATACTGCAATCAGTTCCTGAGTCCATCGATTACGACTGCGAACTGTTCCGTCGCCTGTTCAAAGGTGATCTCCTTTCTTACGTAATCTCTGGCGGCTTTTGCAACGGGCTCCAGGTCCGGGCGGCTGAGGACGGCAAGAACGGAGGTTGCTATTCCTTCTGGAGTATTTGATGCCAGGATAAAACCGGTCTCACCGTCCCTGATGAAATCCGGGACAGCGCCCACGGGTGTGGCGAGCACGGGTGTCCCGCATGCCATAGCCTCAAGCATGATGTTCGGGAGTCCTTCCGTGTAGGAGGGGAGCACGAGCAGCCTGAGATCGTTGAGGTGGAGAGGGAGATCTTCGTGGGGGATCCATTCCGTGAACGTAACCCGTTCTGCGAGTCCACTCTCCCTGACGAACCCCCGGATCCCCGGGAGCAGCGGGCCGCCCCCGGCGATGAGGATATGCACATCCCGTCTCCCGGCGGTGATCCAGGGAAGGGCACGGACAAAATTCCAGACACCTTTCTCCTCGGCCAGACGCCCGATGTATCCAACGGTTACAGGTCGCTCGTTGAACGGTACCTCAACCCCGAACGTCTCAAAGTCGAGCAGGTGCTCGTGAGCTATCGCGATCTTCTCCTGGTAGCGTTCAAGCCCCCAATGGTTTACGAGAGCGGGAGAGTAGAGAACGATCCTGTCGCAGAGCCTACAGGTCATTCCGGTGAGTATCCTGGCCGGAAGGATGAGGCGGTCACCGGCAGGGGCCATCATGGTAGCGGTATGGCCGGGAAGGGCCATCACTACCTTTTTCCCGAGAAATCTTGCTGCAGCCATCGGCAAGACGAGAACTTCGCCTCCGAAGAAGAAGATCCAGATATCGATCTCGTTCTGCTCCGCAATCTGATAAGCCACCCGTGCCTGCGTCATGATGTTATGGAGAACCCTTGATACCACGTTGCTTCCAGCGGTATGATCGACACCGGAGAACCGGATCCGCTCATCGTTCTCGAACACCCGGCCGGCATTCCCCGTCACCAGGGTGATCCGCTCCCGGGTAAGGCCCGATAAAATTCTGATGAGGTTGGAGAGTGGGCGTACGCCCGACCTCTTGATCGGAAACGTGAGCAGACCAACACTACCCTCTCTCATGGCGTTTCTGGCCACCTCTCTGAGATATATCAGCAGCCACCGCAGCCAGACCCCCGTGCCAGCGATGCCTCCTGATAACACCCCCATATATCGCAACATACCGCTCGGCTACTCTCCGCCAGTCGTACTCATCGGTCCTGAGCGTTGCCGCCCTGCCCATGCTCGTGCGTGCGGTATCGTCTTCAAGGAGCAAAAGGATCTTCTCCCCGAGTTCAGTCGCATCTTCGGAGCGGAAGACAAGTCCGGTCACCCCGTCCTCAACGATGTCGGGATGGGACATCTCGGATGCGATGACCGGTTTGCCAAATGCCGCGGCCTCAAAGACAGGAGAGGGTTGACAATCCCACCGNGAAGGGACGACCACCACCTTGCACNGTCGATAATAATCGTATTTCTCTTCATCCGTTACAAATCCGGGAAAGATGATGTTCGCATCAAGCCCCAGGTCACGTGCAAGCTTCCGGAGTTCCGGCTCCTGAGGGCCTCTCCCCCCGATGCATACCCGGACATCCGGGAACACCTTCACCACAGGAGGGAGGGCATTGAGCAGGACATCGGCACCCTTCAACCGGGTAAGCGCGTTGATAAAGACGATATCGACCTGCGATCCCGGGTGGGGGGATGTCGCAGACGACCGGAGTTTCTCGACGTCGATACCTCCGGTGACGACGTGAAGACGACCGGTCTTCGGCGTCTGGAGGAGAGTTCCGATAGATGCGGCATCCACGGCGATTTCAGGTGCGTGGGAGAGCACCCACCGCTCGTTGCGGATGAAGAAGGCGTGGAAAANGTGCGAGAGAGCTCTCTCCAGCGGACGCATATCCTCNCGGTAGTAGACGATCTCCCTCTCGAATATGCCGAACNCNGTCACGAGAAAGGGGTAATCGCTTCGGAGGAGCATTCCTGCTGCGGAACAGGGGTACCGGGTAGAGAGCACGTGGACGATATCCGGACGGATGACCCTGATCGTCCTCACCATTCTCGCAAGCACCAGCGGGTGAACGTACGGGAGGGAGAGCAGGCCGTTGTTCCGCACAGTATGGCAGGTGAACCCGCCTTCCTGCCGCACGGNGTTCGTGTCGCCCATGGTGACAACATGGAGGTCGACGTCGCTATGGCCGGCAAGGTGCGAGACCAGCTCCGAGGCATAGATATCCGAACCCTGGTATGACGTTTTGTCCCCGAACTGTTGACAGATCAGTGCTACTTTCACAGCATCTTCCCGGTATTGCATCGGTTTCAGGAAGAGGTCTCTCAACCGTCCAACCATCCAATGCACGGATGCCAGTAGTCCCCATGCCATATATAACTTTAGGAGAGTCTCGCTCTGCCCCCGAGGTCGGGAGTTCAGTAGGATACCGATACGGTGTGTTCCAGGGAACCGGATTGAGGTGAGAAAAAAGGAACCCTGGTGAAGCGTGGGGCCGCTTCACAGGGTAAAGGTGGTCGTGCGCCGGTTGTTCTCCTCGTTCACCTCGGCTATCCGGTCGATGTCGTCCACCCACGCCTGGATGGTGTGCGTCCCGGGAGTTGCCTTCCAGGTTGCAGAACCGCTCGGACCGCCGTTAGCGGTCACGGTCACCCAGCTGCCCGGCGGGATCGATCGGGTGTAACTGTCGGACCAGACGGTAAGCCTGTCGTCAATGAGGAATGCAACACCGCTGATGACGCCGGCAGGTGTGGGAGCTGTGCCCTGGTTCTTGATCGTCGCGCGGAATGTTACGTCACTCCCCGGAACCAGTTTTACGGGTTTCCAGGAGATCTGGGTCACGACGAGATCGGGTTTCCCGGCCGATGTCGTCCTCAAGACCGTGATCTCTTCAGTGCGAACGTTGTTCGCTTCGTTGCTCTCCGAGATTCGGTTGACGTCGTCGACGTAAGCTTTCACGGTGTGAGCACCCTCGACTGCCGTCCAGAGCGCACCGCTTGAGCCGCCGTTCGCGGTCACAGTGACCGACGCACCAGGGGCAAGCGATGCGGTGTGGGTGTCCGACCAGACACCGGGCCCGGCGCTGCCGTCATCGAACGTGAAGAGGACGCCGTGCTTCGTGCCCGCAGGCGTGGGATCGGTGCCCTGATTCTTGATCGTGGCCGAGAGAGTCACCGCATCACCGGCGACCGGGTTTGCCGGCGCCCACGAGATATCGGTCACCACGAGGTCCGGTTTCCCGGAAAGCGTCGGGATCGGGGTGGGCACCCCTGGCGAAGGCTCTCCACCGGAGTACGGCACAACGCTCAGCCGCGACGTATCAACCGAACCCGAGACAGCGACCGGCTGGCCCGCGTTTGATCTAACGATCCCTGAGAACTGGACATTCTGGCCGCCCGGGCACGAGACTACGGTGCCCCCACCGCCATAGGTATCGATCTCAAACGAACTATCTTTGACCGGGTAGCCGGATATGCCAAAGACGTTGTTCTTCGAGCCGTCACCCTTCGAGTTGATGAGGGTCAGACCTTTCGTGGTTATCTTCCCGGCGTTTGCGGCGTAGATGCCGTATCTCCCGGCATTAGATGAGGTACAATTCTCCAGGTAGACGTTGTCTGTGTAGTCGAGTTTGTACCCGATCTCGGATCCCGTATCTTTACAGTCATAGAGTTTGGTGTAGGACGACGGATACCAGACTGCATAACCGGCTTTCCTGTTGTTCTCCGCAGTGCAGTTGATGAGGGTCATATCGCCGTGGAGCCAGAATCCGGCACCGAAGAGACATCCGTACATGTTCTCATCCGGTGCGTTGTAGTAGTTATCGGGCTTCACACCGTTGTTTTTCGAGACACAGTCCCGGAGGACGATACCCTTCTTGCTCGGCGCAGCTTCGACGATGAAACCCGCTTCCCAGTTGCCCTCCGCGTAACAGCGGATGACCTCGCAATCCTCAATGTTCGCGTTTTCTGCGAGCTGGAATCCGCATGTCCACTGACCGTGCGGGGAGAAACGGCTGTCCCGGCCGCAGTTTATCGCCTCACAGTCGATGTAGCGGATGTTTCGGATCGTCTTTACGGCACCGTCCCCGTCGCTCTGCCATCCATGCCTGCCGCAGTCGATGGCCCTGCAGTTGACGAACTCGATATCCTCCATGACGCCATTTGAGACCCAGAGCGTGAACGCCCCGCCCCACCGGGAGTTATCGACGGTCACCGTGACGTTATGGACCTTCACGCGGTTGCAGTTCTGGATGAAGATCGCCCCGGTTCCGGTCGTCTTGAAGTTACGGAGCACGAAATTCTCTTTCCCCTGACACTGGATAAGGCCGGAGGACCACTTGAGCCATGTAGCATCGGGCCCTTTGCCCTCGAATACCACATTGCTCGGGATGTTCAGGTTTCCGCTGAGGTGAAAGGTACCCTCGGTCAGGGTAACTGTGCCGCCGGCGCTGCCAAGGGCGTTGAGCGCATTCTGGATCTCAACCTGATCGGCGGAGCCGTCGCAGATGTAGTCCGCCTGTGCCTTCGACTGGGGGGAACTGTCACCTGCCGCAACGACAAGAGCGCTGCCGGCCTGCACGATGCACCCTATCGCAACGCACCCCAGAAGGAGCGTCAGCATCTTCTGGTAGATGGTCGGGTTCTTGCTGGTTTTTCGCTGAAATCTACTGCCGAAATGGCTCAAGTCTATACCTCCTTGAGTTGCAGGCTGAAGCATGTGTGCTCCAGTGACAGAATTATTGAANTATAACATTATAAGAACATTTTGATTTTAATTTAATCNTTTATTAGATAAATTTCAGTAATAATTGCATAAAGATCACACAAAAGCTAAAATTACTGATTATAGGAAGCATTCATGAAAAAGATATTTAAATAAATAATACTTATGGAACCGCGACACGATACGTCATACCGGTGTTCGCGGAGGCGGACAGGCAGACAGAAGAGGGAAAGAAAAGAAGGGAATGCAGGAGCGATCAGCAGGTCATCTGCTCATAGAGTCGTTCATATGCGAGCACGACCTTATCCCAGGTATAATTCGATCGCACAAACTCCTGCCCTCTCTCCGAGAGCCGTCGGCAACGTTCGGGATCGTCGAGGAGCCCCATAACAGCACAGGCCAGCGCACGCTCATCACGGGGAGGAACCAGGATGGCATGGTCGCCGAAGTTGTCCCGGAGACAGGGGAGATCGGTCGTGACGATCGGCAGGCCGAAGAACATGGCCTCCAGTATCGCCGTGGGCATCCCTTCTGAGAGAGAGGGGAGGACATAGAGATCCGAGGTGCGGTACGCTGAGGTGAGGTCGCGGAAACTCACCTTCCCGGGGAGCCTGACATAATCCTCAATGCCGTAACTGCGGGCAAGTTCCCGCGCCGAATCGATGTAATCCCCGTCACCGGCAATAAAAAAGACCGGGACGTCCCCGGTCCGTCCGTTCACGATCAGTCGTGCCGCCCGCACGAGCACATCGACCCCTTTTCTCTTCGAGATCTGCCCGACAAAGAGTACCCGCTTCTTCCCGTTGAGCTGGTAGCTCTCCTCGAACCGGCATGTATCTCCGTCGATCTGCGGCAGAAAGTCCTCCGGGCAGATCGCGTTCGGGATGACGGTGATCCTCTCCTTCTCGACACCAAATGCCGAGACATATTCCGCATCCGACGGCGAGAGCACAACAACCCGATCGATGCTGTTCACCATCCGGCGCTCGACCGCGTTGCGGTAGACTGTTATGATAGAGTCCTTGAAGGGGTTGCCGAAGAGGTGTTGTCCGTGGTGTGTCAAGACCATCGGCACGCCGCATCTTCGACGGGCAAAAGCTGCTCCCAGTGCAGCACAACTGTAGGCGTTGTGGGCGTGCAGGACGTCGACTCCCGCAAGCTCCCCGCCAAGCCTGAAGAACGAGAGGGCGAACGGGTCATTGAAGGGGCGCGCCAGACAGGTGCTACGCTTCACCGTGACCCCGCTGTCGGTCTCGACCGGACTGCCTCTCGGTATGTTCGCGGTCAGGACAGTGACCTCGTGGCCCCGCTCAGCAAGCGCCCCGCTCAGGTTATAGACGTATCGCTCGATGCCGCCGGTATGTGGCGGGTAGTAGGGAGTGACCTGAACAATCTTCATATGAACATCAAAATAATCCTCACCAGAAGGTCTCTCAGTGGGTTTGTACTGTTTCGGGCTGGATTCATCGACCCGGACCGGATCTCAAGCCCGGTGGTATCGAGACCATCACCCCTCTTGATGAACACCGGTTCAGGGTGATCCGCCCGGACAACGCCTGTGAATATGAGATCACGGCATCCCTCACCATAGATTGCGCGGATCTCCTCGCTGCACCTGCCGACGACATCAAACCGACTGGTGGTGACCGGGTGTGCAGCGGTGCCGAAGAATGCTCCGTTCCCATCGACGCCGCCGGGGTCGATCATCTGCAGGTGTTTCGTCGTGACGTTCTCCGCTTCAAGCGCATAGACTGCGTACGCGCCTGCATTCAGGCTGGTGCAGTCCTCCAGATAGACATCACGCGTATCGACCAGACGGAACCCCACCGCCGACCCGTCGTCGGTGCAGTTATAGAGGCTGACGCCCGGGCCCACAGAGAAACCCGCGTTCCCGTTACCTTCGGAGATGCAGTCAGAAAGCATGGTTTCTCCCTGCACCCAGTACCCGGAGCCGAAGTGGAGGCCATGCGTATTCTCCGACGGGTTGTAGAAACTGTCCGATTTCTGGCCGTTGTAACGGCTTATGCAGTTCTCAAAAACCAGGTTCGTAACCTCCGGAACATCTTCGGTGTGAAAACCGGACTCAAACGAGCCCTCGGCCACGCAGCCGACGAGAATTGTATCCGCAAGATGGTTGTTCTCCGCTATGGCAAAACCGGTCACCCACTCCCCGTAAGGGGAAAACCTCGAATCCCGCCCGGAGTTGATGGCTTCGCAGTCGATATAGCGGATATCCCGGATGAGCCTTGGTGACCCGTCGCCGTCGTTCATGAATCCCATCCTCCCACAGTCGATAGCCCTGCAGTTGACAAACTCGATATCCTCCATGATGTCACTTGAGACCCAGAGCGTGAACGCCCCGCCCCACCGGGAGTTGTCGACGGTCGCCGTGACGTTGTGGACTTTCACGCGGTCGCAGTTCTGGATGAAGACCGCNCCTGTTCCGGTGGTCGTGAAGTCCCGGAGCAGAATGTCCTGTACCTCCCGGCACCGCATGATACCGGAAGACCACTCGAGCCTGGTGACATCAGGCCCCCCTCCCTGGAAGATGACGCTACCCGGGATCTCCAGATCCCCACTGAGGTAAAAGGTGCCCCGGGCCAGGGTGACCGTGCCGCCGGCGCTTCCGAAGGCATTGAGTGCATTCTGGATCTCGATCTCATCGGCAGCGCCGGCACAGAGGTAGTCCGCGACCATCTTCGACTCTGTCGGGCTGTCGTGTGCGGCGATCAGTATGCTGCCGCCCCCGGGGATCCGGGAGGCATGGCCGTTGCCGTCCTGATCAAGCCATCCAAACGCCATCATACCCACGCAGATCACGAGTACCACGAGGATCCCTGTGTGTGCTATGTTCCAGATCATGCCGTAATCATCCCTTGAAAGGTGATTCTGCGCTGACTATGACTGTTTTCTGTCGGAGCGGAGATGAATCGCCGCCGGGTTTCCTCCGCATCTATCCATTATATGCAGTTCCTTGCATACCGGCTGAGCAGGCGTTCGGCCCGCGCCTCTTTGACCCCCTCGGGAACCTGGTCCGGGAGACGGGCAGCGGGAACAAACGGCCTCGGAGAGAACCTGAAGATATGAAGTTCATCGAGCTGGAACGGGGGGTCAAGGAGATCCAGCGTCGCGGCAAAATCTTCCTCCGTCTCAGTCGGGAACCCCACCATGAACTGGGTGTTCAGTCGGATCCCGGGATGGTTCCGGTGGATGTCCAGCATCAGTGCCTTCCATTGCCCGGCGGTGTAGTGTCGGCCCATGAGTTTCAGGATCCGATCGCTCCCCGACTGCACGGGGGACATCACCATCTCGATCGTTCCCGAATCAAAGACGGGCTCCATCCCTTCATAGATCGCCTCGAAATGGTGCGGTTCGATCTGGTTGAGGATGAACGAGCAGTTGCCCGATGGATCGGCACCAAGCATCTCATCGAGAAGATCGGGAAGCCGGCAGCCGATATCGGCACCGTAACTCCCGAGATCTGTTGCAACGAGCGAAAATCGGGTGTGACCCCGTTTCATCGCGCCCCGGAATTCCAGGATAATCTGCTCTATCGGGCGGCTGTGAATGGTGTTCCCGAACGCCGGGCGCTCGCTGCAGTAGGTGCAGTGCCCGGTACACCCGACTGCGATGGGAATATAGTANACCGGCGAACGTTTCACCCCCCGTGAGCTGAAAAGGTCTATCCCACGCTTATAGAGGAGGCGTACCCGGGTAACGAGATCGATGCCGTTGCAGCCGCAGATACTGGGAGGAGCCATGGTTGTCAGTTCGTTCTCGGCAGCCGAATGATCGATTGTGTCCAGGGAGATGGCGTTTGCGCCCGGGAGGGAGGTGAAGAAATCAGTGTCCAGCGGGCCGATGAGCTGTCCTTCGTAAACTCCCGCGAACGCCCGGGGATTCTGTTTTGCAAGGCATCCCCATACGATGAGTTCAGCATCCGGTTGCATCTTCCCTCTAAGCTCCCTGATGGAATCCAGGGAGTGACTCTCCTTCTCGTTGGTCAGCCCGCAAGCATAAAAGAGAACAGTGTCTGCATCGTTTATCTCCGAGGTCACGTGAAGATCCTGGGTATGGGTGTCCAGATATCTCTCGACGAGTTTTGTCCTGAGTTGCCCCTCGACGCACCCGTTGGTGCAGAGGAATATCTTAGTCATGGCTACCGCGAAAGCCCCTATAGCAGGGTGGCCTTATATACTTTTTGCAGGCAGTGCTGTGATCTCAACATCCTGCAACGAATTTGAAGAGGTGGTATACCCCCATATCCCGGAGACATCTTCAGACACCACATCGCGATATGGCCACCATACCGCCTATCCATACGCACCAGGCAGTGCGGAGGCTGTAGGTTCTTCGGTATGCCCGAAATCCCCGGGGCTCTCATGCGCTGGCGCGAACCCGGAGAACTGTATAAATACCGGCAGTGCACCATACCGCCATTACGTCAGGCCTGATCGGCATGAAGGAGTCTACGAAGTTCGCATCTGATGTCAGCTGGGTATTCGCCAGCCAGATCGTCACCCTCGGATCAGGGTTCCTCCTGAATATCCTGCTGAGCCGCTGGCTCGGCCCGGGAGACTTCGGGCTGTATACCCTGACACTGACCATCTTTACGGTATCCACACTGGTTGCCGGCCTCGGTATCCCGGAGACGGTCGTGAAGTACGTGGCCGACTACAAGACCGACCGGGAGCGGCGGGATGCCGTCGTCACCGCCGGGGTCGTCAATGGGCTCCTGCTCGGGACCGTGGCCGGACTCGTCCTCTTCCTCTTCTCAGGAGAGATTGCAACGCTCTTCTCGATCCCCGAACTCTCCGATCTCATCCGGATCACCGCACTTGCCGTGCCGCTCTCGATCCTGAACACGACCCTTCTCGGCCTCCTGAACGGTCTGCGGGAGATGCGATCCTACTCGTTCCGGTTCATCATCCGCTCGATCCTCCTGGTCGTTCTGGCAGTGGTCTTCATTCTCGCGGGTTTCGGCCCGGCGGGTGCAGTGGCGGCACTACTGCTTACCGAGATCGGGACGCTCGCTTTCGTCGCAACGGTCGTCCACCCGCACTTCCGCCCCTCGACCCTCAACCACCGGGAGACGACGGAGAAGATGCTCGCGTTCGGGAGCAGGGTCTTCATCGCGAGCGCGATCTACCTGGTGAACACCTACACCGACACCCTCCTCATCGGCTACCTGCTGACGGAGACCGACGTCGGCCGGTACGCAGTCGCGATCATGATCGCCCGGGTGGCCTTCCTCTCGCTCCCGGGCTCGATCTCCACGGTCAACTACCCGGCGATCTCGGAGTACTACAGCAAGGGTCTCACGAGCGCCGTTGAGGCTGTCATAAACAGATCGATCAGGTACTGCCTCGCCCTCCTCTCAATGATGGGCCTTGTCCTTATCTATCTCGCCGGGACGATCATCGAGATCCTCTTCGGCCCCTCCTATCTGCCAGCCGTGCCCGCCTTCATCGTCCTCATCTATGGGATGATCGTCTTTGGGGCGGTATCCTCCGTCGGCCCCTCCCTCAGTGCCATGAACCGGCCGGGGCTCTCCTCGCAGGTAAATATCCTGGTCGCGGGGGCAAACGTCGCCCTCGACCTGGTGCTCATTCCCCTCTTCGGGATAACAGGCGCAGCCGCTGGTACGGCCATATCGTGCACCCTGCTCGCGGTGCTGATACTCAACGTGCTCCACCGCGTCTTTGATGTGCGGATCGAGTCCGTGATGATCGCAAAAACCTTCGGGGTGGTCACCATATTCCTCCTCGCCTTCTTCCTGTTGCAGGGCGTTCTTCACCCGTACGCGCTTGCGGCAGCCTTAACCGGCCTGTATGGCGCATACGTCTACCGGGCGGTGCTGACGCCGTCAGACAAAATCGAGATCTCCGGTATGATCACGCCTCTGCTCGGGCGTATCGCGCTCCGGCGCCTGAACAGGCGGTGATGGCGGGAGGGGAGCACTCAGATTCCGGCAAACCCTCTCAAACGCTCAATGCCGCAGCTCAGGGCATGAACAAGATAGTAGTTTGACTCCCGCCCGCCCCCGACGGTCAGTCCGGCCCGGAGCGCTTCCTCGATATCATCCCCGCCAAATATCGTCACGCCCCTCCCTATCTCCGCGTACGTGTGCGCATCGCTCCCACCGATCGTCTTCTTCCTGCAGGTGCGCGAAAGCCTCATCGAGCGGACGTTAGCAGATGGGCGCGACCTGCTGTTGAACCCCTCGATGAGATCCACTTTCCCTGCAAGGCGCCCGGGAAACGGATATTGGCGGTAGGGGTGCGCCAGAACCGCAAGACCGCCCTGGGCACGGATCTCAGAGACCACGTCGTCGAACCTCCGCGCCACAACCTCTTCCTCAAGGAACAGGCCGATGACGTCGCCGTACTCCGTCCGGATCTCCGCACCGACGATCACCGTAACGTCCTCGCCCCGACTCGCCTCCCGGGCGAGAAAGCCTCCCCGGATGGTCCCGTGATCTGTCACCGCTATAGCGGCAAGCCCCCGCTTCCGGGCAACCCTGACGACCTTCGCAGGATCCATGAGCGAGTCCCGGGAACACCGGGTATGGACGTGCAGGTCGGCGAACACCCTTACCGCCTACCTGGAGACAGCCCCCTCAATGGCGGTGCAGATGTAATCGGCATCATCGTCGGTCATCCCGGGGTAGAGCGGCAGTGTCACCTCGTGCTCCCCGACGAACTCGGTCTTCGGAAGTGACCCCCGCGTATCCCCGAGCAGCCTCCGGTAGTAGGTGAAGAGATGAACCGGAGGATAGTGAACGCTCGTCTGGATGCCCCGTTTCTTCAGTGCACCCTGAAAACCGATCCGTGGGAGATCCGCAGAAAGGATGACCGGGAAGATATGATAGGAGGACACACCGTTGGTTTTTCCGCCGAACGGGCATGTTATACCTTCGATCCCGGCGAGCGTCTTCCTATACCGGTCGACGATCTGCCGCCTCCGTTCGTTCTTCTGCTCCAGGTGCCGGAGCTGGACGATGCCGAGCGCGGATGCGACCTCGCACATCCGGTAGTTGTAGCCGAGATCGACGACATCGTAACTTGAACTATGCCCACGGTGCCGGTCCCACGTCAGCGTGGTCATGCCGTGCGAACGCATCGTCCGGATCTTCTCAGCGAGCAGATCGTCGTCGGTCACGATCATGCCGCCTTCGCCGGTAGAGAGGTTCTTGTTCGCAAAAAAACTGAAACACCCGATATCTCCGATCGTCCCGCACCTCTGCCCCCTGTACGTTGCGCCTATCGCATGCGCCGCATCCTCAATGACCCGGAGATCGTGGTCGTGGGCGATCTCCATGATCGGCCGCATATCGCAGGCATACCCCCCGTAGTGGACGACGGTGATCGCCTGCGTCNTCTCCGAGATCTTTGCCGCAACCTCTTCCCACGAAATGTTCAGGTCGTTATTACCCCTGATATCGGCAAAGATCGGTTTTGCACCGCAGTAGAGGATCGAGTTCGCTGTCGCGACGAACGTGAGCGACGGTGTTATGACCTCGTCGCCGCTACCGATGCCGAGTACGGCGTGAGCGATGTGCAGCGCCGCAGTCCCGTTCGAGACGGCAAACGCATGTTTCACCCCAAGATACCGGGCAAACGCCGCCTCAAACTCCTCCGTCACCGGCCCCATGGAGAGCCACCGCGACCGCAGGACATCGCGGACCGCCTCGTCCTCTTCGCGCCCCATAGCGATATCGGAGAGTGGAATCTTCCATACCACCTCAACCACCTCCGGCGCCCGATGCCCCATAAAACGGTGACATCTCACTGTTTGCCTCCTGATAATCGTCCACCCGCCCGATATCCAGCCAGTAGCCATCATACGTGTAAGCCCTGACAGTCTCCCCCGCTGCGAGCAGGATACGGATCAGATCAGGGAAGTCGATGTACTCGTACGGCGTGATGTAGTCGAGAACACGTGGATCGAACGCATAGACCCCCATGCTCACGTAGTGCTCGAACCCAGGTTTTTCAGTGTATCCGACGATATTTCCGTCTCCGTCGGTCTCCACGATGCCGAAATCGATGAAATAATCTCGTTTGTTCAGGGCGATCGTCGCGACCGCTCCATTCCGGTTATGGCAGTCCATGAACGCGGAGAACGGCAGGGTTGTCAGGACATCGCCGTTCATCATCAGGAACGGGTCGGAGAGATCGCCCTTGATGAGCCCGAGGCATCCCGCGGTTCCAAGCGGTTTCTCCTCCCGTGAGTAGGTGATCGAGAGCCCGAATCGGCCCCCGTCACCGCAGAACGCCATGATCAGTTCGGCCAGGTGCCCTACTGCTATCGTCACATCCCGGATGCCGTGCTCCCGGAGCTGGCGGAGGATGATCTCAAGGATCGACTTGTCTCCGATCGGCATAAGGGGTTTGGGAATGATGGTCGTGTAGGGCTCAAGCCTCCTCCCCTTGCCGCCGGCTAGAATAACAGCTTTCATGTCAGGTCACGTATTGTCCGGGACTATAGAGGTCCAGGTGTTCTCTAAACCATGCAATTGTCTGTAAGAGTCCTTCTTTCAGGGGGACGGCCGGAGACCAACCGAGGAGATCCCGGGCCCGGGTGTTGTCGCACCACAACCTCTCCACCTCGCTCTTCTCCGGCCGAAGGCGGTCGCTGTCAGTGACGACCTCGATCTCCTTGCCGACGAGGGACGCAACCATCTCCGCGACGGTACCGATGGAGATCTCGGAGTTCGATCCGACATTCACCGTCTCCCCGGCCGTCCGCGGTGATTCGGCAACGAGGACGAACGCACGCACCAGATCGCCGACGAAGGTATAGTCCCGTGTGGTGTGCGTCGCGCCGAGGACAACCTCTCCTGCGTCAGCGCCTGGGCGATGATCGTCGGTATCACTGCCCTGGCGGACTGCCGCGGGCCGTAGGTGTTGAATGGCCGTATAGTAGCGATAGGAACGTCGAACGACCGGTAGAAACTCTCAGCCAACTTGTCAGCTCCGATCTTGCTCGCGGAGTAGGGGGACTGCCCCTGGAGTGGGTGGTTCTCATCGATCGGGATGTAACGCGCCGTCCCGTAGACCTCACTCGTGGAGGTATGGACTACTTTCCCGATGTCGGCATCTCGTGCCGCCTCAAAGATGTTGAGCGCACCGAGGACGTTCGTCTCAACCGTCTCCCGGGGATGGATGTAGGAGTACGGGATCGCGATGAGTGAACCCAGGTGGAAGACGATCTCAACGTCCCGGACGGCGCTTCGGACGGCGTCTGCATCTTTGAGATCACCCATGACGAACCGAACCTGCTCCTGGCACTCCTTCGGGAGCAGCCGCAGGAGACCAGGGTCGTTTCTCGAGTTGTAGCGGACGAACGCACACACATCCGCTCCAAGGCCGGTAAGGTGTTCCGTCAGGTGGCTGCCGATGAAACCCCCGGCCCCGGTCACCAGCACCTTCGTTTCTGTCCAATTCATCACAAACCACTCCCCTGCACCCTGGTGCCCACGGTGCTACGGGCGGGCTTTGAATAGTTACTATATTTCATCGGAATCACCTGTTTCGCGAACCTGTTTTCGCGCGCGGGTTGTATGCTGTTGCGCAACGGTATCGAGGGAATGCCGCGAGAGCCCGAGTGCGGGGAGCGGCGGGATGGTCGTGTCATCCCTTCCTACCGGTCGCCGAGGAACGGCAGGTGCCGCCGGAATCCAGCCATCCCGGGGCAGCAGTGACATCTTTTCGAGAAGCGCACCCATCGGCATGAACGAGAACCGCATCATGAGCATGATCAGTTTCTCAAGCGACGTCCGGACACCGTGGTAGGTAATGAGGCGTGAGATGAACGGCACCTTCAGCAAGGGTGGTCCGGGGTAGATATCGTGGGGATGAACGTAGATGTTGGCCGGCCTCCTTGCGGCAACCCTGTCAATGCTCCAGGAGAGAAATCGCTCCGGCAGGGCGCGGAGATAGAACCCGCCGGAGACGGGGATGTTCATGCCGAGTCGGAGAACCGAGAGCGGGAACTCGACGATAGGGCCGTCGGGATCGTGGATGGAGATGTCGTCCCGGGAAGGGCGGTAGATGCCAACGGGTGCTCCCGGTACGCCGTAAAGCCAGGCTTTCGCCGGGAAGATACTCGAGTCGTACTGGAACCCATGTTTTTCCAGGAGATNGATCGCCCATTTTGTTCTGTTATTCAGGGAGAACGACGGNGCCCGGAATCCGATCGGGTTGTAGTCAGCGAGCAGTTCGAGGGACTTCTCCAGTTCATCCTCNAACTCNTCCCGGTTCATCGTGTAGAGCGGCCTATGGGAGTAGGAGTGGCATGCGATCTCATGACCGTCGCGGTAGATCTCGCTGACGACCTCCGGGTACTGCTCTGCGACGGCGCCGAGAACGAAGAATGTCGCTTTGACATCGAACGCATCGAGCACTGCAAATATCGGCCTCANCGAATCCCGAAACCCGTCCTCCCGGTCACACGGGAGGTAGTCTGTTAAAAACTCGTTACACCACCAGAATTCAAGATCGATGCTGAGCGCGTTGACCCTCATCATCACCGCCTCAGGACAAACCGCCACATCCCTGGATCCAGTGCGTAACGTGCCGTGGCGAGCATGAACCCCATCGTGGGGCCTGGATCGTGCAGCGANAGGATATCGTCAGGCGTGCCGAACCGGAGAAACTCCCTGAGGTTCTGCCAGGTCTTCGGGGCACTCAGGTACCAGAGGATATCTCCCGGGAGCAACCAGCGGCACTGAACTCCCTCCTGGTAATCTGCGACCGGTTCGATATCACCATCCATGATCATCCGATAGAGGAGGTGCGGGAAGTCCACGCCGCTCAGGATAGAGAGGTGGAGCGAACCCCAGAAACGGGGGTTCACCTCCATGAGTTTGAGGCTCCCATCGCGAGCGTCGATGCGAAATTCCACCATCGCAACACCAGACCATCCCATCACCTTCAAGAGGCGGAGGGCGATCGTCGCGGCCTCGCGGGAGGATTCATCCTTGATGGTTTCCCGGAGTGTGCTTGCACCCCCGGAGATCGGGTAGGAGCGAAGCCTCTTCTGGACGGTCACGGCACGCGGTTCCGACCGGCTATTGAGGAGGGTGTAGACCCCGAGTTCCCCGCCGCCGGGTATGAACTCCTGAACCACCACCCGGCCGAACTCCGTCACAATCGCATCGTAAGCCCGGAGGAGATCTTCAGGGCCGTTACAGACCCGGACACCCCGCCTTCCCGAACTCACCCGGGGTTTGATGACGGCCGGATAGCCGATTTCTCCGGCAATCTCTACTATTTCTGCAGTACTCTCCGGGAAAAAGGTTTTTGGAGAGGGGATGGCGTTTTCTAGAGCGATGCGGAGGGTCGTTCCCTTGTCGTAGCCCTTCATGAAGATGTCTCGGGATGGCAGGGCGATCCGGGTATACCGGGAGATCTCCTCTTCGTGATCGATTATCGGCTTTAAGCAAGCATCGGCGACCGGAAAGATAGCGTCGTACTCCTTTGCCCTCAGGAGAGCGAGAAGGTGCCGTACAAACTTCTCCTCCTCCCGCACAGGCGAGGGGTATACCTGACGATGACTGCAGTACCGCGAAAAAGCGCCTGTCGCGCACCTCGTCTCCTCGCCGGCAGTCACCTCCAGCCCCTGTTTTCCGAGCGATCGGATGACCGCAAGAGAGCTGCGCATCTGCGCATCGGTTACGAAGACGGCTCCTCGACTCAATTCTCCCCCCCCCAGGATGAATCCTGATGCACGATAGGGGGTGTTTCTAATATTTATACCCACCCCCACCTCCTCAGGATGCCTATCCGATATCAGAACTCCGGAGGGGATCGATGGGTGAGCGGGGTGATCTCACCTGTTCTCCCTGACGCCAGACAGTAGAGAACAAATATGCAAGGAATCATCCCACAATAAATTCTGTGGAAGTTCGAAGGAGACCTCTAATGTGCCGGCCGGGTGGCACCGGGAGCGAAAGATTTACGTCTGGAATAACCGGAGGGGTGACTACTCCGCACTTCACCCCGATAGGTGTTCGGATGGGTCATGGTGCCCGGGAGGACCGGGGATAGATTTATAGGTGGTATTGTATATCTTCATCCCGTTACCGGAGCGCTGGAAGCATGAAAGTCATGGTGGTGACCCCGTACTTTTACCCGCATATGGGCGGTGTGCAGAAGTACATCTATGAGGTCAGTACAAGGCTACAACAGCAGTTCGGGCATGATGTGACCATCGTCTGCTCCAACTGGAGCCAGGAGGAGAATACCGTGAAAGTCGATAATATCGATGATCTTACGGTGATCCGGCTTCCCTACCAGTTCAAGGTCTCAAGCACCCCTATCAACCTCGCATGGAAGAGGATGGTACAACGCTTCATCAACCTGGTGCGCCCGGACGTCATCAACGGGCATATGCCGGTTCCGTTCATCGCTGATGCAGCCGCCCGGGCATCGGTTGGAATGCAGGTGCCTTACGTCCTGACTTACCACAACGATCTGACCGGCTCGGATCCCCTGACGTGGGCGTTCGGGCAGTGCTACTACCCCCTTCTCGGTTCGCGGACGCTCTGCCTCGCGGATATGATCGTCGCCACGTCGGAGTACTACGCCAGTCGGTCGCCGCACCTCTCAAAACACCACCAAAAGCTGCGCTATGCCGCTCCTGGCGTCGATCTCAAGCGGTTCGGGGGAGACCGTTCGGACTTTCTGCGCCGGAAGCACCACCTGAACAGCGAAAAGATTCTCCTCTATGTCGGTCACCTGGATAGAGAGAGCAGGCATAAGGGCGTTTGCTACCTGATCCAGGCGTTGAAAATCATTCGGGCATCCGTGGACGCCAGACTCATCCTCGCCGGGCGGGGAAACTACATCGATCACTACCGGGAGCTTGCAGCCAGGGAAGGCGTCCTTGAGGATATCATATTTACCGGTTTTGTCCCCGAGGACGAGATGCCCCGGTACTTCAACAGCGCTGATCTTCTCATTCTACCGAGCTGTGACCGTGCGGAGGGGTTTGGCATGGTGCTGATCGAGGCACAGGCGTGCGGCACGCCGGTTATCGGGACAGATATCGGTGGAATACCATACGCTGTGGAGGACGGGATGACCGGCCTGATCGTCCCGCCGGGAGATATCAGGAAACTCGCCGCCGCCGTCACAACACTGCTCGGCGATGGAGATCTTTACCGGCAGATGGCCCGGAAGGGACCAGAGAGAGTGCGCGAACTCTTTACATGGGAGAAGAGTGCTGCGGCCTACGACCAGATCTTTTCCGAGGCTGCCCGGAGGGAGAAAGGCCGCCGTATGGAGCCGAAAATAGAGTGAACGACAGAGGGAAGTTAGTTTGGGATCTCCTCATGTGACCTCAACCGGGGTATCGGCGGTGTGCTGACGTCTCCGTCCGCCTACTTCATGGAACATCCGCCGATGCAGGTCAGGGACGACGATGCCTGCCGGATGACCCGGGTGCTCGCCCGGGATGTGCAAGGACCACCGTGGGATCGCGTCACCCGATGAGCACGAGCCCTGCCGATACGATGTTACCATGGATGAATACGCTCAGGGAGGATATCTGGCCTCAGGGTGCCGGTTCCCACCCGGCACAGACGTCCCGCTTCGGGTCGAGCAGTACATCGTGCGGGAGTCCTATGAGTGAGACAGCCGCGAGCGCTCCGATGGCGCCCCGGCCACCGTAGAGACGGGCCCCGAACCTCCCGGCGGCTGCATCCGCCACCTCCCGCGTGACCACCGACTCACGGGCGCTTCTACCGTAGGCCCGGAGATCCCGCGGTACCCGGAACCCCTCCCTTACTGCGAGTCCCCAATCAGGAGATGCCGCCTCATCGGCGACGAACCGCACAGCAGCCTCCTCGATCCGCATCACCTGATCTGGCTCCACCGCAAGCTCGATGTAACTACAGGAGTTCCCGGCGGTCCGCCGCTCAAGCCGTGGGTTGAGCATCGCCACCCGGTGACCGATAGGCATGACGCCGTCAAGGTTTGCGAGGTGCTGGAGGAGGGCGAGGGCAAGGGCAAACGTTGCCCCCTCACTCCCGGTATCGGTGTCGTCGATACCGACGGCAACGTAGGTGAGCGCCCGGGTGATCACCTCCCCCTCGACCACCGCCCCCTCGCGGTGTACCGTGACGCCACAGACACCCTCGGCGAGGGAGAGCATATCGGTGAGCGAGTAGGCTGGACCACCGATACACCTGATGTGCTGGAGGATGTGTTCCCCCTCATGAAAAACGCCGGCGATCCCGACCGCCGGCGCCGGGTCGAGCCCGACAGCGATCTCCCACCGGCCGAGGTGTGCCCGCTCCCGGAGCAGGGTCCCGTCGCGGTGGACCGACCGCAGGGCGCCCCCGGCGCGGGCGTGGTGGAACTCGCAGAAGGCGGCACACCCCCCGCTCATGCACTCATGGTAGATCTCAACCTGATCGCCATCGATTGTGGTGAAGACCCGCCGGCAGGCGCTCTCCGGCATCGCACTGCTCGCCGCATACCGGGCGGCATGTCGTCCNCGCTGCTCACCGGTGAGGANAACGCATCCTTCCTCGATGAGGCGGTTCACCCAGTCCTGAACGGTGCTCCGGGGGGTATCGGTTGCTTCAGCGATATCAGGCACCGTGAAGTAACCCGCTTCAAGCGTCACCTGGCGCATCAGCCGCAGGTACTGTTTTCTTCGTTCAAGAACCCTGGACATGCCTGCTCTGGATGTAGAGAAGGTCGCCGATCACGGCGCTGGCGGTCTCCGTGGAGCCTGCGCCCTTCCCGATGAACGTGAGATCCCCGGCGAGGTCTGCCTCCACGGTGACAGCGTTGAGTGTCCCTTCGACGACGAGAGGATGGATCTTCGAAACGATCCTCGGCGAGACCCGCAGCACCCCGGCCCGGGGGATGATCTCGCCGATGAGCCGGATGGTGCAGTCCTGATCCTCTGCAAGCTGCAGCGCTTCCGGCGAGAGGAGGGTGATCCCCGTCCTCTCCACATCTTCGAGCGTGGTATCCATATCGAGTATAGTATTTGCGAGGATGACCAGTTTGATGCCTGCATCGATCCCCTCGACGTCATATGTGGGATCAGCCTCGGCGTAACCGAGATCCCGGGCCTCAGCGAGGGCCTGCTCGTAGGTGAGACCTTCTGCAGCCATCCGGGTGAGGATATAGTTACAGGTGCCGTTGAAGACACCGCAGATCCGGGTGATGACGTTTCCGGCAAGTCCCTCCTGCATGGCGTGGATGAGCGGGATCGCGCCGCAGACCGTCGCTTCATACTTCAGGAAGACATCATTCGCCTCAGCGAGAGCCCGGAGCTCGGGGTAGGCGAGGGCGATCGGACCTTTATTCGATGTGACGACATGTTTGCGCCGCCGGAGGGCTTCCCTGATATGACTCAGTGCCGGCTCTGCGGTCTCGACATCGGTCGGGGTCAC
>JGI24712J26585_10001204_pt1 | contig 22188 bp, 12 predicted proteins | sample BioPla3DNA2_FD_26585 | JGI IMG/M metagenome (IMG submission 26585)
TACAGCTATGGTGGAGGCCTTGCTTGCGCTCCCGTGATGCCATATCCGCTTACAAATACTTCAGATAGCAAGAATAATTTGATTTATAGAGGAAAGATACACAATTTCTCGGAGAAACGAACTTCTCGTCATCGCTTGGCGTCGCCTGCGCTTAGGCAGGTCTGTCAAGCATTTTCATAGAATCGTAACTGGTCGGTAATCGACTTGTAATTTACAAGCGGGAATTTTGCAGACGAAATAAATCGAACGATGAAATTGAAGTTTGTAATTCTGACGACATTCCTTTTTGCCCCGCTTTGCATGCAGGCAGGAACGATCAGCGGCAATGTGACGGACCGCAAGTCTCAGGAAAACTTGATCGGCGCGGCGGTCGTCGTCCTCAACACATCCTATGCGGCCATTACGGACATCGACGGCCACTTTATTCTCGAGAATATCCCTGACGGAAAATACACGCTGGAAATCTCCTATATCTCTTACATCACCCAAAGAATCGAAGCAGAGGTCAAAGGCGAGATTGAGTTGAATATCGCGTTGGAGCCCGACGAGAAAGTACTGGACGAGGTTCTGGTGACCGGGAAGAAGAACCGGGAATCGGAACGGATCCTGCAATTGGAACGGCAGGAATCCACTTTCCTCATGGAAGCGATCGGAGCCCGGGAAATGAGTCTGAAAGGAATCGGCAATGTGGAAGAAGGCGTTAAAAAGCTGACGGGAATTTCCATCGCGGATGCCGGGCAGTTGATTGTCAGAGGGCTCGGCGATCGCTATAGCACGACTACGCTCAACGGGTTGCCGATCGCCTCGCCCAATCCGGACAACAAACTTATTCCGCTGGATCTTTTCCCGACTGCCGTTGTCCAGAATATCACGGTGAGCAAGGTCTACGATGTCGGCACATTCGCGGATTATTCCGGGGCGCATATCGACATCGCAACCAAAGAACTCGTGGATCAAGATTTTCTGAACTTTTCCTTCAAGTCCGGAGCGAACAGTCAGGCAATCGGTCGGGAGTTTCTCGAGATGAACCGGAACGGCTCGATGTTCCGGATGCCGAGGTTGAGTCAGAATATCCTCGACATGAGCCGGAGCGACTTTGAGACCTATTCTCGAAACAATTCGATCTTCAATTCTACGTTCGAGGTCAGGAAGCGGACCGCGTTTCCCNCCTTCGGCGGCAACATCGGATTCGGGAAAAACTTCAAAATCGGNGGTGGAAAGCTGAGCGTCCTCGCTTCCGTAGATGTAGGAAGCGGACTGGAGGCGATGAACGACGCTTCTGTGCGCACCCTGGAAGCCAGCGGGAACATTCTCAACAATTTCANCTACGACAGTTATTCCAACCACCTTTCGGNATCGGCCCTGGGCACCGGCAACTATCAGTTCCGGGAAGCGGACCACATCGCCTATTCGTTCTTTTACGCCCGGAACGCGGTCAATAACTTCATGCTNCGGAACGGAGTGGACTACGAAGATCACGTGCTCANGGGATTGAACGATGTCGCCCATGTCTATCGGCTCATGACGCATCAGCTGCAGGGNTCCCACGACCTCGGAAGCCATTTCCGCCTGAAATGGGATGTATCCTATGGCAAGACGGCCAGCGAAGAACCGGACCGGCGTCAACTGATGTACATCCGCCACGGTGACGAAATCTCCCTCTTCAAGCTGAACCAGCAGGAGACCATGCGGTACTTCGGTTCCCTTGACGAGCAAGAACTGGTCGGTAAAATCGCGGGCACCTATTCCTGGAATGAAAACAACCGGATCCGCATGGGCGGGGCGGTCAAACAGAAAGGCAGAAACTACATGGGTACCCGGTTCTATTATAATCTGAATGCCATCGAACCCGAGATCACCGATATCTTCGCCACATTGTCCTTCATGAACATGGACAACATCCGGAACGGAAGCATCTTGATCAACCGCGTGAAACAACCCAAGGACAGATACGATGCGGGCAACCGCATCTATTCGGGGTTCGTTGATATGGATTGGTATCCCTTCTCTCGGTTTCTCGTGAATTTCGGAGTCCGCTACGAGTTCAGCAAGCAATGGGTCAATTACGCCGACGACAGCGGGCGTCCCAGTTACAATGAGCTTGTNAAAGGGGATTTTTTCCCTGCTCTGAATCTGAAATACAATGTCGGTGACGCCGGCAGCTTCCGCTTNGCGGCCTCCCGGACCGTAACCCGGCCCTCCTTCATCGAAATGGCGCCTTTCCTTTATCAGGAATCCTACGGCGCGGCGCAGGTCAGAGGTTATGCGGATCTGAAGAACGGNTACAACTACAACTTCGATGTCCGGTACGAACANTTCTCGGACAACGGGGACATGTATTCCGTGACAGCCTATTACAAGCACCTCCACACCCCGATTGAACGAACCCAGACGCTTGCCGGCGGCTCCACGCAGCACTCCTTCCGGAATGCGGAAGACGGCCGCGCGGCCGGCTTGGAAGTGGAATTCCGGAAGACGTTCCTGCGGGACTTTCGCCTGAACATGAATGCGACCTATATGTACACCGACGTGAAACTCGTGGAAGGAGGAGCCTATACCAATTTGGAGCGTCCCCTGCAGGGAGCCTCCCCGTACCTCGGGAATGCAGATCTCGTCTACTCCCACCGCTTTATTGGGGATCGCGTCTTGAATCTGGTACTCTCCTACAATATCCAAGGGTTTCGAATTCATGCCGTGGGAATCTCGGGACTCGGCGACGTGATCCAGCAAACGGTCCATACCCTCAACTTCAACGGCTCATATGCCTTGAACAAGCATTTTACGCTGACGGCGAAAGCCTTGAATCTTCTGAATCGTCCGATCGTGTTCAAGCAGGAGACGAATACGGGCAAGAAGATGGAAGTGGAGAAATTCAGTACGGGGATCGGCGTGGAACTCGGAGTAAGCTATCAGTTCTAAGCTATGATATATTCAACACAATTTATTAAACAATTGAAAATCATGAAAAATTTGAAAATCTTCCCGGCGCTGGCCATCGTTTCCGCCGGACTCTTTCTGTTGAATGCCTGTGACAAGAAGGATCCTGAAGAGGATCAGAAAGAAGATAACCTCTTGCTCAATGCAGACATCACCGTAAACCGCACACTCGTGAGCGGGAACACCTATAAACTCGATGGAGGCATCCACGTCAAGAATGGCGCGACGCTGACCATTCCTGCCGGCACGCGGATCGAGGCGGTCGACGACGATAAAGTAGACTACATCCTTGTAGAGCAAGGGGGGAAGATCGATGCGCAGGGGACGGCTTCGAACCCCATCATCATGACGTCTGAGAAAAAGGTTCCCGGCGCGTGGGGCGGTATTCACATTTGCGGAAAGGCGCATACGAACGCCGAAGGCGGTACCGGCAGTTCGGAAATCGGCGGCGCTCCTTACGGCGGTACCAACGATGCCGACAATTCCGGGATCCTGCGGTACGTGCGTCTGGAATATACCGGCTTCGCTTTTGATGAGGAACACGAGGCCAACGGCGCCACCTTCTACGGGGTCGGCAACGGCACAACGGTGGAATATTGCCAGGCCTACAAAGGATCCGATGACGGTTTTGAGTTCTTCGGCGGCAGTGTGAATGTCAGGTACTTGGTGGCGACCGACTGCTCGGATGACTCTTTCGACTGGACCGAAGGATGGAACGGAAAGGCGCAGTTCCTGGTGGCCTACCAGAGCAGCAGTGCGGAGGCCGGTTATGACATGGACTGTCTGATGGAATGCGACAACAACGGGAAGAACTACACCGCGACTCCGGTCGCCCATCCTGTCATCTCGAACGTCACCTTGGTGGGGAACATGTCCGAGAAAAACAAACGCGGCATCCGGCTCCGCGCCGGTACCCAGGTGGAAATCTACAACGCCATCGTGACGGGCAAAGTCAACTGTCTGACGGTCGAGACCACCGAGACGGAAACCGCGCTGCTCAACGGCACCTCCAAGCTTGTGCACGTGGCGCTGGCCAACGAACTTTCCTCTAAGGAAGGCATCTATACCAACGACAAGTTCGCAGCCGGTGAAGGTAACCTGACGAACCAGACTTTCTCTCTCACAGGAAAATATGTCGGCACGATTCCAGGTGGGAAGGTCCCTTCCGGTTCCTTCTTCAAGGACGCTCCTTACAAGGGAGCCGTCCCCTCCAACAACGACTGGACGAAGGGCTGGACGCTGTAATCGGATCGATTCTGAATATTCTCTCGAGACGGCGCAATTTGTGCCGTCTTTTTTTTATATTTGTATTCATGAACCGGATGATGCGCATATCTCTTACTTTGACGGCCGCGCTTCTGATGTGCCTGTCCTGGAATCCGAAGGAGTCCAGGACAAGTCCTGAGAATGCTGTTTCATCAGGCGACATCTGCAGACCTGATCAGCGAGGAGCCGATTTGACGGATTTCAATGTACCCTGCCTGGCGGGACCGTCCTTGACTTCACTGGTTCCACAGCCGACGCAGACATTCCGGACCGAGTCGAGTTTCGGTATTATCGGCAAAAAACCGGTTGCCTTTCGCGAACTGCCTGTTTCCAGAGCAGCGCCCTTCGGTCTGTTGTTCTTTGGCGCTGGAGACAACTTTCTTTATGCGCTGATGAATCTGCGACTGTAGCCTTTCTTTTTCCTTTTTTCGTCCGCCAATTCCCGGCGGCTCCATCTCGGATGGGGCCGCGGCGGTCTTTCGGGATAGAATCGTTCACTGTTAATCAATGAAAAAATGGAAAAGAAATTCAGCAGAAAAAAATCTGCCCTAGACATCATCATCTCTCTGGTATTCATCGTTGCAGGCGCAATCGCTCTCTCTTTGCGAACTGACGTCTGGGTAGGAATCGGTATCGTGCTTCTCGTGTTCGGAATCACTTTCTGGTTCGCCTTAAAGTCCTCTTACAAGCTTCCGGGTGATAAACGGTCGTATTCAAAAAAAATCTATAATTTTAAGAGCGACCAATCCGAAATGCTTCGGAAGGCATTGTCAGGCTCAGGAAAACTGAATTTGAAGGAAGAGGGGAAAGGAAATATGATCATGCTCTACCTTTACCGCTCCAAGGACGGCACCCAGGCCTACGCGCAAAGCTTCGGCTTTTCGGACTATCGCTATCAGCCGACATCCGAACTGGTTTCGATCGCCCCGGACGCCATCGTGGAATCGTAAGGGGTTCTCCTTTGTTCCCGCGGGTCGATTGCCTTTCAATGTATAAATCGACCTTCTTTGTCACAGAACGTCCATAACGCGGACGTTCGGTGGCATCATGTGTCTTCTGTGCGACAGAACGTGCATATGTTTGCAGTTGCAACTCCTTTTTTAACTTCGGTGAACAAGAGGAAGTGTGATTGTATTTTACCGTACTTTTTTATAAATTTGTAATAGAGAGTAGTTTGAGGAGATTTGAGACCTGATTTCGTATGCGTACTTTTTACTCAAAGGCCAGAAAACTTCTAATAATAATTCTTTTCGGACTTGTTTCGTTGACCTTCTTGACATGCGATCAAAAAGCGCGGCATCCTTTTTCGAAAAGGACAAAAGAGGTGTTGAATAAGTTGGATTCGATCTTGAGCAGTCGTGATTATTATGAGCAGCAATGGATCAACCGAATCGACGCCCTTAAACTTTCACTTGCGGGCGCTGCTAGTGATGATTTGCTGACGCTGGAAATTCTTGATCGGATTTCGGACCAATACAGTACTTATAACGCGGATTCATCAAAAAGATATCTCGATCTACATTTGAACTTGGCCACTAAACTTGGCAATCCAGATCATCTTAGCTTGGCCAGAATGAATTTAGTCAACTGGTATCGGAAAACCGGACTTTTCTTCCATGCATATAGCTTACTGACAGAGTCTAGGGCGTATGTCGATTCGAGCGAACTCTATTCCTACTATTCCGCTTGTGCTTCTCTGTTCACGGCCCTTGAGACATACTCGTCTTCGAAAGAGTTCCACTTTGTTTTTTCTTCTCAGAATCAATTGTATCGTGATTCGCTGGTAAACGTTTCAGCTGAAAATGAATCTTTGAGGATACTCATAGACAAGGCGGACAGGTATCGCTATTCTGGACACCCACAAGATGCGCTTGATATTCTAATACCTGAGGCTGAAAAGCTTGACTTCGAGAGTAACTTGATGCGTGTGCTTGGGGGATGTTTAGGTGCTTGCTCTCATCAGGTTGGAAATCTCGACGATGCCATGTATTACTATGCATTGGCCGCTATCTCAGATATTCGGCTTTGTGCTAAAGAGAACACCTCCTTACGGAATCTAGCAGTTTTATTGTACGACGAAGGCGATGTAGTACGCGCCAATTTTTATCTTCAAGCTTGTCTTCAAGATGCAGTCTCATGTAGCGCCACGCTTCGCGAAATCGAGGTGGCTCGTCAGTTGCCTTCAATCGTTGGTTCTTATCAAAAGGCCATCAACGACCGGAATAAAAGTTTACAAGAGTCCGTCATTGCCATGGCAATCTTTCTTCTGGTACTCATTGGACTTCTTTATCTATTGTTCGTGCAAAACAAACGCCTGAATCAGGCAAGACAGATGGTTAAATCCTCAAATGACTTACTTCTTGAAGCAAACAGCAGGCTCGAACAAACCGTCACATCATTACAGGCTGTTAATCGCAAACTTGTTGAAAGCAATCGTATCAAAGATGAATACATTGTTCAGTATGTGAATCTGACTTCGGATTGTATCGACCGGATCAATACCTATCGGTTTTCTCTTATCAAGTTATCTCAAAAAAAGGACACGAATGATCTCATCCGCGAATTGCGCTCAACAGATTTCGTTGAAGATCAGCTCAGAGATTTTTATGCAAGTTTTGACCGGACATTCTTGAAAATTTTCCCTTCTTTTATTGATAGATTTAACCTCCTTTTGGTTTCAGACAAGCGTATTGCTCTTAAAAAGGCTGGACTGATGCCCACTGAGATGAGGGTATTTGCTCTTATTCGTTTGGGAATCAGCAGCAGCAAGACGATTGCCGATATTCTCCGTTGTTCCGTTCAAACCGTTTATAATTATCGAAGCGGTATTCATGCCAAACAAATCGATCCTGATATAGATTTCGAGAAGTCATTAATGGACATCGGATACTCTTCAGAATAATTCCCGTTCTACTGCATTCTTACTGATTTTATTCCAAGGAGCAACCATAACTCCTTGGAATATAGTCAATTATGATTTAAAACGATTTACTAAAAAAGTCTATCAAAGAAATAATCAATTGTTTTTATGGTATATTCATCGCATAAGAAGAAATCGCATCATCCCTTCATTTACGGAATGGGAATTTTTCTAAATACTATTTGATTGTAATGAAACTGAGTACTGTATATGGAGCTCACCATTGGTTTATTGTTGAATCTCGTGATGAAGGACTTTCCAAGCAGAATGGTCATTCTCAGGAAGTCCCGGAGTCTGATCTTACAAATGTCTTGATTGACAAAGCGCAGATGGGGTTGGGATGTGTCAACAGCTGGGGAGCTCTTCCGCTCGAATCCTATCAGTTGCCTTACAAGGACTACGAATTTGTGTTTCTAATATCTCCTGTCCAAAACCAATTCTGAACAGGTAGTAATGATGACGTGCGATATCCATTAATTTCATATGATATGAAAAAAGTTCCGTTGTGCCTAGCGATGCTATTGTTGGCTTGTGCTGTGACGACTGCACAAGTATCCTTTGGCGAAGCAAGAATATTTGATAATGATTGGAGATTCTCCCTCTCAGATGTAGAAGATGCGTCTTCTCCGTTGTTCGACGATGCCTCATGGCGGCGTGTAACTCTTCCTCATGACTGGTCCGCGGAACAAATTGCATCTCCTGCAATGGCAAGCTGCAATGGATATCTCCCCGGAGGAATCGGATGGTATCGAAAACGTTTCACGCTAAGCGACGGATTCCCGCGTCACTATATCTACTTCGAAGGTGTTTATAATCGCAGCGAGGTCTATTTGAACGGGCATCTATTGGGAAAGCGTCCCAGCGGTTTCGCTTCCTTCTTGTATGATATGACCCCGTATTTGATCGGAGGAGAGAATGTTCTCGCGGTGAGGGTCGATCACAGCCGAAACGCGGACTGTCGTTGGTACTCCGGATCCGGGATCTACCGCGATGTCTGGATCGTCTCCGCACCGGAAGTACACTTCGCCCAGTGGGGGACCGCTTATCGAGTTGAGTCGATGACGCCGGAAAGAGCCTTGGTGCACGTGGATGTAGAGATTGAGCGGAACGCCGTTCCGTCCGGAAAACTATCTGTGGCTGTAACCTTGTTCGATCAATCCGGAAAGGCGGTGTCCAAGAAAAAGAAAGTCGTTCCTGATGTCCCGATCGGTAATTCCAAGCTTTCGTTGACACTACCGGTGACCGAACCGAATGCCTGGAATCTGGATGATCCGTATCTGTATAATATGAAGACGGAGCTGTTTATGGGAGGGGAGAAGATTGACGGGAATGAGATCAAGGTTGGCCTCCGTACACTGGAGTTCTCACCTGAGAAAGGCTTTGCTTTGAATGGGAAGAATATGAAGGTTAAGGGTGTATGTCTGCACCATGATGCCGGGGTATTAGGTGCTGCAGTGCCATATGAGGTGTTGTATTACAGATTGGAAACTTTGAAAAGTATCGGCGTGAATGGCATCCGTGGAAGTCATAATCCTCATGCTCCGATGCTCTATGATATCTGTGATTTACTTGGATTGCTTGTTATTGATGAAGCTTTTGACGAGTGGGAATTTCCGAAGCGAAAATGGGTGCAAGGATGGAACGTAGGAGAACCTTCCTTTGACGGGACTGACGATTTCTTTGAAGAATGGGGAGAACGAGATTTGGTGGACATGGTTCGGCGCGATCGAAATCATCCTTCGATATTCCTCTGGAGCATCGGAAATGAGGTTGATTATCCGAATGACCCATACTCGCACCCTGTATTGGATGGCTCTACAATCAACCAACCCATGCATGGGGGCTATAAGCCGGATGCACCGAATGCAGAGCGGATCGGAATGATAGCCAAGAGACTGGCCGAGGTCGTTCGCTCCGTGGATACTTCCAGACCCGTAACAGGCGCTTTGGCAGGTGTTGTGATGTCGAACGAAACGGAATACCCTGAAGCAGTGGATGTCGTTGGCTACAACTATACTGAAAACCGTTATACGATGGATCATGAGATGTATCCGGATCGAATCATCTACGGTAGCGAGACAGGACGCGGTCTTGATAGTTGGTTCGCTGTCCGTGACAGGGATTACATTTTCGGACAGTTCATATGGACGGGTACGGACTATCTGGGCGAGTCCCACAGATATCCGTCCCGGGGAATGGGTACAGGACTGTTCGATCTGGCCACTTTCCCGAAACCGGAAGCGATGCAACGTGCCGCAGTATGGCTCGAAACTCCCTTTACTTACGTCGGTACTAGCTTATTTCAGGGTTCTGCCTCTGACGAGAACCTTCGTTCGATACGTCGTGGTGCGCCTTGGGATAGTTGGTATTATGAAGATGGACAACGCACCTTGGTAACATGTTATACGAATGCACCACGGGCAAGACTTCTTCTCAACGGGAAAGTTGTAGGAGAACTTGAAATAACTGATCCCCGTCAGGCTTCTGTATCTTGGATGGTGCCTTACGAGCCTGGCATTTTGATTGCTGAGGGTTGCGATTGGCAAGGGAATGTTCTGTCTTCCGATACGCTAAGAACTTGCGGACCTCCTGCCGCTATCAGAGCCTCACTTGTCTATCCAGAAGTTAAACGGGATAGAGGCACTGCGCTGATTCGTCTAGACATTGTTGACGAAGACGGTATTCCTGTAAGATTGGCAGATCCTAACATTTCTTGCATCGTCGATGGACCTGCCCGCTATCTCGGGATGGAGTCCGGCAATAACAGTGACATGACTGACCACAAGGATCTTCATGAACGCGCATTCATGGGACGCATGATGGCATATGTACAGGTTACAGGGGAACCAGGTGCAGTTCGAGTTCGCTTCTCCTCTCCACTTCTTAAAAGCGCCGAGGTTGAATTCCTCCCGATAGAATAGAAGAGCAGTTTACCTGCAATTTACCGATTATATTTTAAGCAGCTTCTGAATTACTTGGTATTTAGATGCTTATGACTTAAAACGATTTACTAATTTTTTCTATTTTCGACATCGGTTGGCGGATTAATTATATTTGTTAAGACTTATTTTTTTATTTAATGGCACATAATTTCAACACGAATTGAAATGAATCGGAATTCTATCTTGCTTTTCTCCTTTGTCCTTTTGCTTTTCCCTGCTTTGCGGGTTTCCGCGCAAGTTGAAGTGGAAGAAACGAAAATGATCATCCCAACCTATCTGGTCGGGAATCCGGAATGTGATCCGTATTTCTTTACGGGAAGAACTTATCAAGGGGCTGCCGGTCATGTGTATCCTTACCCGATTTATGACATCCTAACGGATGAAAGAGTGGATCGGGAATACAAGTATCTGAAACTTGAAAATGAATACACGGAAATCGGAGTGCTTCCTGAAATAGGAGGAAGAATATTTCATGCCGTGGATAAGAAAAACAGCTACGATTTCTTTTACCGCCAGCATGTTATCCGTCCCGCATTGATCGGAATGATCGGGTCTTGGATCTCTGGAGGCGTCGAATGGAACATTCCTCACCATCACCGTGCGTCATCGACTTTGAACGCTGGATATGAACTTGTGGACAATCCGGATGGAAGCAAGACGATCTGGATCGGAGAGACCGAGCTCAGACAGAGGCTCAAGTGGAATATCGGGCTTACAATTTATCCCGGTAAGTCTTATGTTGAGGCAACTTTCCAGCTTGAGAACCGGACTCCGTTCACCCAATCTTTCCTCTACTGGGCGAATGTATCCGTACATGCAAACGACAATTATCAGATACAGTTCCCTCCTTCCACCGTGTATGGCACGTCTCATAGCAAAACCAACTATTCTGACTGGCCACTGAATAAGATCGGCAGAGCTGATCAAGCTACTGACAATAGTTGGTGGAATGCTTTCACCGGGAGCAATTCCACCTTTGCGGTCAACTACTCCGATGATTTTCTCGTGGGATATGATCACGGTGCGGATGCCGGAACCGCACATTTTGCGAACCATCATCTTGTCCCGGGCAAAAAGTTTTTCCTTTGGGGTACGGAAAGCGTTTGGAATGAGATGCTTACGGAAGAAGATGGAGCTTATCTGGAGTTAATGGTCGGTACTTTCTCAGACAATCAGCCGGACTATAGTTTTATCGGACCGAACGAGAACCGTGTCTCGAAGCAGTACTGGTATCCGATCAAAGGGATCGGCGGCGCGAAAAATGTTACGCTCGAAGGGGCAGTGAATCTTGTCCGCGAATCAGAAAGCTCAATGATGGTCGGTTTCAATGTCACTTCTAAGTATCAGGATGCCAGGATTGTCGTGAAAGCAGGTAATGCAACATTACTTGAAAAAACACTCGACATAGATCCTAACACACCGTTTAAACAAAAGTTTCAGATATCCGCGAGCGTTCCTGACCAGCAACTTTTCGCTGGAATCTACGATAAGGAAGGGAATGAGCTAGTCAGCTATTCCCCAGTTTCAAAACTAGAAATCCAAAGGCCCCATCCTGCAGATCGTCCCGGTGACCCCGCTGACTATGAATCCGTTGAAGAACTTGTTTTGGCAGGACAGCGATTGGAAGAATTCCACAATGCCCGTGTGAGCCCGCTTCCGTATTATGAAGAAGCCCTCAGACGCGATCCCATGAACACGCGCGCAAATGTGAATCTCGGAATTCACTATGCGCGTCAGGCACAGTGGGAAAAGGCGGAATCCTATCTTCAGAAGGCTTATCAGCGATTGACCGGACTTCATTTTATGCCGGATGTCGCAAACACCGGTGCAATTTATCATACGAATCCGAAAGATGGGGAAGCATTGTATTATCTGGGATTGGTTTCCCGTGCCCTTGGCAAGGATTCAGAAGCGGAAACCTATTATTGGAAGTCTACCTGGTATCCAGGTTTTCAATCCGCTGCTTATCTTGCACTTTCCGAATTGTATTTCAAGAAGGGCGAGAAAGGGAAGGCGTTGGAAGCGATTGACAACTCATTGGTCTACAATAGCCGAAGTACGATTGCAAAGTTTGCAAAATCCTGGTATCTCAGCAACTTGGGAAGAAAAGACGAGGCCATTGAGCTTCTGAGTTCAAACATTGCCTTTGATCATCTGGACTTCCTGAGTCGGGTAGAATCGGCAAGACTACAGGGGAATTCGGCGGAATATGCCAAAATAGTTTCTCATATGGGCATCCCCCTTCAGGAAGTCCTTGAGCTGACCACGTATTACAGTGCGGTTGGAGCGAACCGCGAAGCTGTCGAGTTTCTTGATTACGTGATTGCGAATTGCCCTGAGTATGCCTCCACCCCCATGCAGAAGAATGCAGTGGAGCCCTTCACGGCTTCACCTCTCCTCAATTACATGGCTGGGTATTATTCTTCTTTGCTCGGCGAAGAAAACAAAGCGTTGGATTACTATAAGAAGGCTGCCGACATGTCTCCGGATTATTGCTTTCCTTCCCGTATCGAAGAACTAAAGATGCTCAAAGACGTGCTTCGCCTGAATTCTTCGGATAGCAAGGCATACTACTATTTGGGCAATCTGCTGTACTATTATGAACAGAAGGAAGAGGCTATGGCAATGTGGAAGAGGAGTACTGAGCTAGATCCTTCCTATGGAATGGCATTTCGCAACTTGGGCTTTGCTGCCGACAAGCATGCAGCTGACAGGTTGCTCGCCGCTGAATATTATAGAAAAGCGATTCAGGCAAATGCAGAAGATCCCAAGTTCTTTACGGAGTATGACATAATTCAAGAATCACTTAAGGTTCCCAGTCGTGAGAGACTCACTTTCATGGATAAAAACAAGAAGACACTTTTTAAATCCGATGATGCAACCTCGCGCTTGGTTTATCTGTACGTTGACAATGGCAGGTATGACGATGCACTTTCTATTCTTGCAAGTCGACATTTCAGGGTTTGGGAAGGAGGGCAGACTGTTTATACCCAGTTTGTGGATGCCCATCTGCTTCGTGGTCTGAAATACTTGTCAAGACATCAGAACAAGAAAGCCCTTGAAGACTTCCTAGCAGCCGGAACCTTCCCCCGCAATCTGGAGACCAACGAGCTTTCTACGGGTCCCACTGTTGCGAAAGTGGCCTATCATCAGGGACTTGCCTACAAAGCGTTGGGGCGTGCTACAGAGGCAAAATCCGCATTCGAAAAATGCGTTGAAACTGCTGAAGGAGGTAATTTATATCAGAGAAGGGCAGGAGCCGCAGACGAAAGCCGATTCTATCTTGCGATGGCACAGAGAGAATTGGGAATGGATGCAGAAAGCAAGGCGACAATCGCTGCGCTGCAGAATTATGTCAACAGTCAGCTCGCTGAATCCGGCGTCTCCTCGGTTGTCGACATCTATTCCAAATTCGGAGAGGATGGTACGACGTCGACCATCAACGCTCGCAATGTCTATATCCAAGGCTTGACTTATCTTGCTGAGGGCGACGAAAAGCAAGCGCGGACTTGCTTTACGCAATCCCTCGAGATGTACCCCCAGAATGTCTGGGCGAAATATTACTTGAGTATGTGCAACTAATTAATGGACTGCAATATGAACAAAATCAAACATTTTCTTCTAGCAATTCCTGTTTTGCTCGTTTTTTCATGCAGTGGTGACAATTCTGAGCTGAAACATCGATTTGATTCAGCGAAAGAAATAGACTTTCATGAATTTTCACTGGAAGACCTCGGACTTGGGAATATCGATAATTGGGATACATATCAATTCCTGGTACTTGAGATTCGTTCTTCAACGGCACAGAGATTCCTTTTGGGCATTGATACCGACAATGGGCTTCATGAAAAACGAACGCATGTGCTCCCAAAGGCATGGGTTCGCCTTTGCATTCCACTTGACTATTATCGTGAAAAGCCAAGGCCAAGCAACGACTTGGCCGCGACTGTGAATAAACCTCAGAACGGTGTTGGTTTTCAGCATATTGAAGGCGGAACAGTAGGCCCACTGACTGGCGTGAAGGGACTCGGAATAAAATATTATACTCCCCTGGACAATCCAGTCATAGAAATTCGTTCTGTTAAATTGACGAATTCTCAGGTAACACCTTCATATCTTGGTGACCAACCATTTGTCGATGAATTTGGTCAATGGAATCTATCAGATTTTGCAGGGAAGGTACATAGTATCGATGAATTGCAAGACGAATGGAAGCATGAAGAGGAACTTATTGATGCAAAAGCTCTTCCACGATCCAAATACGGAGGATTTCTTGAAAAAAATCTTGGTGGAACAGGATTCTTCCGAGTAGAAAAAATTGACGGTAGATGGTGGTTCGTAGATCCGGACGGGTACCTCTTTTTGTCACTTAGCGGTGGTAGTCCAATCCCGGGAGGTGGTGGAGATGCTTCAAGGGCAGCAGGTTTGGAAGGAATGTTCGCTGCCTATCCTCCATCTTCAATAGTTTCCCTACCTCAGGGGACTCAAGGTCAGTCAGCGCCTCGGATGATGTCGTTTGGAGAGTGGAACCTTCATCGTCGATATGGTTTTGAAGATGGCTGGAAAGAAAAATGGGCCGAAATGACTATCAAGAGAATGCAGTCATGGGGCCTCAACACTGGATCGCCAAGATCTGATTCTTTTCCATATTTGGGGCATCTTCGAACAAGGATCGAAACGATCTATGGTATTCAGGATGTGTATGATTCCAAGTATGAGGAAACAATGAATTCCTCCGTGAAAGCACAAGTGGAAGGAAGCAGGAATGATCCATACCTGATCGGGTATTTCCTTCAAAACGAACCTTCATGGCTGGAAATTGAACCGCGCGTCTGTCAACTATTGTTGGATGATTCGAATGACCGTCCAATCAAGACGGCTCTCAAAAAATATCTTGAGCAAAATGGAGACAATGATTCAACGCGGACACGGTTCATTCATGAAACTTTTAGAAAACATATCGCTACTCTTAGCGGAGCTGTGAGAAAATACGATCCGAATCATCTTATCCTTGGAATTCGATTCGGACATTCCAATGTTCCTCATCAAGATATTCTTAAAATTGTAAAAGATTACTCAGATGTTTTTGCCTTCAACACATATCGATTATCTCCCAATAAATCGTATCTCGACGCTGTCTATGCAGCCGTGGACATGCCGATGATCAATGGTGAATTTCACTTTGGAACAATTGATCGAGGTATGGCACCAGGCTTGGTTCAAGTCGCAAATCAACAAGAAAGAGCTGTTGCCTTCCAATACTTTGCTGAAAACGGTTTTGCTCACCCTGCACTTGTGGGTATCGCTTGGTTCCAATATACAGATCAGGGATTGATTGGGCGTCGGGATGGTGAGCGATACAACATTGGTATTGTTGATGTTACAGACCGCCCTTATCCGATTGTGTCTGGTATACGTGCAGCTGCTGAAAACATCTTCTTGGTGCACTCAGGACTTCAGGAGCCTTTCTCAACCAGGCCTAAAGGACTTCAAGGAAATGAGGACGACCTGACTTCGAAGAGTAATCAATGAGAGTCGTAGATAAAATGGCTAATTTTATGATGGACAAAACTAGCTATGGTAGACAATTGCACAGCATCTATATGGATGAAACATTGTTTCCAGAATGAAAAATCAGGTCCGGCAAATGGCTCTGAAATAAATAATAAATTATTGATATGTTTGTAAGCTTTACGAAGTTACAAGACCATTTCCAGACACACTTTTTAAAATAGTACCAACGATGAGAAAAATATTTTTATTTGCGGCATATCTTCTGATTGTGTTGCCACTTGCTTGTAAAAGCAATTCTATAGAATACAAAGAAGCTGCAAGTCCCTTGTATATCGATCCAATCTACAATGGGTCTACAGATCCGATGGTATGCTACAATCCGGTTTCTGGATCGTATTACATGTATTATACCAGTCGCAGATCCAATGTCCCCGGTCTTGGGGGCATTGAATCTGTTCACGGCTCACCGATCGGAATGGCTGAATCAAAGGACGGGGGAGCCTCCTGGGAATACATCGGTGACTGTAACATTGATTATCACCCCGATGAGAATCCGACGTACTGGGCACCGGAGGTCATTTTTCACGACGGCCTGTTCCACATGTATCTGACTTATGTGCCGGGTGTCTTCGACACCTGGGCACATCCGCGTGATATCGTCCATCTGACGAGCAAGAACGGAAAGGACTTCCATGCAGAAAGTGTCTTGGAACTTTCCGATGACCATGTGATCGACGCCTGCATCATTCAGAAGCCGGACGGGGGCTGGCGCCTCTGGTACAACAACGAAACGGACGGAAAGAGCATTTATTATGCCGACAGCCCTGATCTGTACCGGTGGACAGACCAAGGGAAGGTGACCTCTGTCTCTGCTAACGGGGAGGGACCGAACGTATTCTATTTCCAAGAGCAGTACTATATGATCGTAGATGAATGGCAGGGACTCTCCGTTTTCTTCTCCGATGACCTGACCGAGTGGACGAAGCAGGAGGGGAAGTATCTCGTGGACGGAAATGACGGGCAGCGGAGAGGAAATCATGCCGATGTGGAGGTGGTGGACGGTCATGCCTATCTGTTCTATTTCAGTGGATGGACTGAACAGGACCCCGAGTCTGGAGAAATCCGTCGCAAAAGGGGATCGGCCGTCTATGTCGCGGAACTTTTGCCGGATCATCAAAATAAACTATACTGCGACACAACATCTCCTTGCTTGATCAATCTCATGGCGGACAAATAACAATAATATCTATTATGAAAAAGATTCTCTTTTATTCATTGATCATTGTATCTCTATTTGCGATCACATCCTGTAAAAGCAAAACAGTCGTTTTTGAATTTTCCAAAGAAAAAACGATGGCAGGAAAAAAGATTCCGCTGAAATTGTTCGATAAGAATTTTCCGACCGATTGGAGCGATTATAATTATCTGGTGCTGGAGATGAGAACATCGACAGCACAACGAGTCTATGTTGGACTTACTACAGACGAAGGCTACAACGAGTTGCGTTTCATTTTCTATGCTCCTGGAGGATGGATCAGAACGGCAATTCCGTTGACTTATTTCAGAGATCTTCCTGCTGGCGCACATGATCTTGCCGCAACGTACAACCACAAACGTCCTCTTTCATATATTAACATCCAGCACGGTACGCGTCATCCGCTCGTCGGGGTGGATTCAATCGGATTCAGAATGCACATGCCCGTAAGAGATGAGAAGATCGAACTATCAAAGTGCTACCTTGCTGAGGAAGATCCTGGTGATGAGTATTTGGGGGATGTTCCTGTTGTCGACGAGTTCGGACAATGGAATCTGGGTGAATTTGAAGATAAGATTCACTCCGAAGCTGAGCTGAAGGCGGAGTGGGCAAAGGAAGACTCCCTCCTTGCTCAGGCAGAAAATCCTGGACTTTCGGCCTATGGAGGCGATCTGTCACGCAAGTCAGTTGCGACCGGTTGGTTCCACGTCCGTAATATTGACAATAAATGGTGGTTTATTGATCCTGACGGTTATTATTTTCTATCGATCAGTTCGAACGGCATGAGTCCCGGAGGTCCTGGCACGATCCGAAATCCCCTCAAGGGCCTTTACACTGAAACCCCTCCGGAAGGATTTAAAGAGCCTGACATGTCAGCCTTGACGAGACAGGGGCGCGGACATGTGAATCCGAATGAGCGTTTTCTCTGGTTAACTGGATGGAACAATTTCCGTCGTTATGGAACTGAAGACGTTGAAGCAAAGGCAAATCAGTTGTTGATCGATCGGATGAGTTTGTACGGTTTGAACACAATAGGAAATTGGTCGAGTCAGCGCCTCATCTCTCTGAACAAGAAACCGTTCATGGTTTCCATGCGCAACATCGGGATTCAGAACGGAATTCTTGGTATGCCGGATGTGTATTCAGAAGACTTTAATGTAACTGTAGATGCCGGCGTTCGGGAATCCACTGCTCCCTATGTAAACGATAAGATGCTAATTGGATATTTCGTAGGAAATGAACCGACTTGGAGCAATCAAGAATTGCGTCTTTGTGAATTGATCTTGCAAGCTGAAGATGAAATTCCGCTAAAAAAAGCTCTTAAAGCGTATCTGGCTGCAAAAGGAGACTCTGCTGAGGCTAGAAAGGCATTTGTCTACGAAACTTTTGATAAGTTTTTGGCTGCAGTTGACAAGTCTTTGAGAAAGCATGATCCCCATCATTTGAATCTCGGCATTCGCTATGGTTCCGGCGTCCCCGCCCCTGAAGTGCTGGCATTGTCAAAAAAATATTTTGACGTCTACAGTTTCAACAACTATGGAACGGAACCGAATTTTGAGAACATGGACGTCATTTGTCAGGCAACGGGAAAACCCATGATCATCGGTGAATTCCATTTCGGAACGACTGACCGTGGATTGGGCGAATCTCTGATCCGAGTCACTTCGCAGGAAGACCGTGGGATTGCCTATAAGAATTATGCTGAAAAGGCTTTCTCACATTATGCTTTGATTGGTATATCTTGGTTTACTTGGTATGATCAGCCGTTCTTCGGCCGAGGTGACGGAGAAAATTATAACATCGGGATCATTGATGCGACAGATCGTCCCTACAAATGGATGGTGAAGGCGATCAAAGAGGTCTCCGATGATTGTTATGAGGTTCATGATGGGCGAAAACAACCTTTCTTCCAGAAGCTTGAAAGAGTCGGCGGAAGCTTCCCGGACATATGGGAATAATTGCATATCTTTGTTGAAAGATTTTATTACTCAGCATTGATCTAAAAGAAGAATGAACAAGAAAACAATACTCAAAAAAGGCTTGCTGTGTGTATTCGCCTTCCTAGTTTGTGTCTGTGCTTTCGCACAAGCCGGCGTCGAGACGGGACAACTGCCCTATCAGAACGACTACTGTTTCGGTTTGGATCTCTCTTTTGTGAAAGGAGCGGAGGCGAGAGGCAGCGTGTACTACGATTCGGATGGAATAGCGAAGTCTCCGTGGGAGATTTTCCGCTCACATGGATATAATTGGGGACGCCTGATGATCTGCAACGAGCCGTCTTCCCTGGGTCAGGGCATCGACTACGTGGTAGAAGGAGCCCGTGAACTGCAGAGAAACGGCTATCATTTTGCACTGGACTACATGATTTCAGACGGCTGGTCAAACCCGATGACGCAGCCGATTCCGAAATCATGGCAAGAGCTTTCGCCGAAACAACTGGAAAAAGCGATGTATGACTTTGTGTTCGACACGATGGATCGTCTGCGGAAGGAAGGCCTCTTGCCCGAAATCGTACAGATCGGCAATGAAATCAGCAACGGAACCTTATGGCCGTCGGGACGAGTGTTTTATGGTGATGAAAAGAGGGACAAGAGCAACTGGCTCCAGTTTACATCCTATATCAAAGCTGGCATTCAGGCAGTCCGAGACGTTGATAAGGAGGGGAAAGTTCGGATTATGATCCACGTTGATTTCGGGGGAGATATCGGATTCTCAGATACCTTTTTCACGAAAATGGAGGAATATGGCGTGGAGTACGATATCGCCGGATTCTCCTTTTATCCCTGGTCGCACGGCACGCTGATGGACTTGAGAGACAACCTAGCCTTCGTGACGAAACGTTTCGGCAAGCCTGTGATTGTTGTTGAGACCGGATTCTATTCCGTGCCAAGCCGTTATTTCGAGAGAAACGGGAACATTGCCGCTTTTCCCGAGACTCCGGAAGGCCAGAAACAATGGTTCCAGGCTGTTAACGACATTGTCATGGCGGTGCCGGACAATATGGGGTTAGGCGTCTTCTGGTGGGAGCCGATGTTTCGCGGAAGAGGCTTTTTCGATGACGAAACGCATGTCGTGAAGCCCGTCGTTGATGCCTTTCGTCGTTACACGATGCCGCCGGTACGCACTGACGGCAACCCGCGAGTCTGGGATTTTGACGAACGGTAGTTACAAATTCTCTTCGAAATATTTCGTGACCTTGTCCATCAGATGGACCCTCCACGTGCCGAAGACGTTGTGTTCTGACTGCGGGTAGGGGAAGTAGTCCAGTTGTATGTTGTTTTCGATGCAGGCCTGGACGAAGTTGAGGCTGTGCTGCCAGAGTACGGTGTTGTCGATGGCGCCCTGGCAGATCAGCAGCTTGCCTTCGAGATCCTTGGCACGTCCGATGAGACTCGTCTGCGCGAATCCCTCCGGATTGCGGTCTTCCGAGTCCATGTAACGTTCTCCGTACATGATCTCGTACCATTTCCAGTCGATGACCGGACCGCCTGCAACCCCAACTTTGAAGGTGTCCGGATGGTTTGTCATCAGGGAGATGGTCATGAATCCGCCATAGCTCCAGCCGTGTACGCCGATGCGATTTGCATCGACGTAAGGCAGCGATTTCAACATCTCGATTCCGACCATCTGGTCTGCCATCTCGCGTTGGCCGAGGCGGCCATGGATGGCCTTTTCATACGCCGCTCCGCGGTTCTGCGTTCCGCGGTTGTCCTGGACATAGATGATGTACCCCTTCTGTGCCATCAGAACCTCCCACAGCCGGACCTGACCCAGCCAGGAATTCCGTACCATCTGGGAGTGGGGACCACCATAGACATAGAGGATGACCGGGTACTTCTTTGCGGGGTTGAAATCCGCGGGCAGGAAGAGGCGGTACCAGTTGTCAAACTGCCCGTCGGCGCTTTTCACCGTCCCCAGCATGATCGGTCCGGTCTTGTAGTCTCTCAGCGGATCCGGCGCGGTGGACAGATTGGCCAGAAGCGTTCCGTCGGAACGCCGCAGGTTGACGACGCAAGGAACGAGGAAGCTGCTGTAACTGTCGATGTACTTGGAACAATCAGGCGATAGGGTAATGTCGTGCCAGCCTTCCTCCCGGGTCAGCCGGACAGGCTTACCGAACCGGGCCTTCAGCACGGCATCACCGGGATGTCGTCCTTTTCCGAGACTGATCCGGATGCTGAACAAGTGATTTTCGACGGGGGAGACCTCGGCGGAAGTGTAGTAGACGGTCTGCCCGTCATTGCCTAGGTACGCCACCTCCGCGTCGACCGCCGTCAGCCTCCGCACATGGCCCAGCGTATCGCAAAGGTATAGGTTGCGGAAACCGTCACGGTTGTCGGTCCGGTAGAGGAAAGAATAGCTTTCCTTCAGGAAGCGGATGGGATCCAAGGGCTCGACATAGCGGGCGTTGTCCTCCGTCAGCAGGGTTCGGACGAATGATCCGTCGGAGGCGCGGTACATGTTCAACTTCATGTGGCGCTGCGTGCGGTCCAGGACTTGGATGAATATGTATTTTTCATCCGGGGACCAGCTGATGTTCGTCAGATACCGGTCGTAGCCATATTCCTGCACATCGCACCACACCGTCCGCGCCGAGGCGAGATCGTAGATTCCCAGCCGGATTTCTTCCGACTCCATGCCGTTCATCGGATATTTGATCGCTTTGAGCGAGCCGGTCCGGGTGCTGATGTCCAGCAGCGGAAAGTCCGTGATCCGACTTTCGTCCTTCCGGTAAAAGGCGAGGCGGTTTCCCTCCGGTGACCAAAAGATGCCTCCGCTGATCCCGAACTCATTCCGGCTCACCGACTGCCCGTAGGTGATCTGATCGTTCTCGCTTTCCGCCACGGTTTTCACTCCTGCATCGAACAGGTATAGGCTTTTGCCCATCGTAAAGGCGAACTGCCCCTTCCCGTTCTCCTCGATGTTCTCCGCATCCTCGGGGAAGCCGGCGGGCAGGATTTCCGGTACGTAGTCGGTCTGCTTGCCGTCCGCGACTCCTACCCGGATCCATTTCCCCCGGTCAGCGTCATGGATGAGGTAGGAATCATTGTCCGCCCATCTCGCCTGGATGTTTACGGGATGCACATCCCGACGGATTACCGCCTCTTCCATCGTCAAGATTTTGCCTTCGTTCCGAGCAGGGCGGGTCGTTGCCACGCCCGTCAAGTCTACTGCCGGAACGCAGGTTTCCTCCTGTACCTTCGTGAAAACGGAAGACACCAGAAGCAGCGTCATGATCGTGAATATGACTTTTTTCATTGAAAGATCATTCAGTTTCGATTTCTTAATGTACTGATTTTTTCCATTATTACAAGGTTCGCTCCACAAAAGGCGGGGGACCAAAAAGAAATTTT
>JGI24712J26585_10001206_pt1 | contig 22165 bp, 23 predicted proteins | sample BioPla3DNA2_FD_26585 | JGI IMG/M metagenome (IMG submission 26585)
TAAGATATATTTTTTAACAAACAAAGGAATATACTATTTAACTAATTAAATATAATAGCCATATACGTTTATTTTATTGAATTATTACAATAATAATTGTATAATTATTTTAAGGAGGAAATATGAAAAAGTTTATAATAAGTATATTATTGTTATTATCTTTTTTTATAGTTAATGTTAAAGCAGAGAAGTTACCAGAAGTAACTGATCATGAAAAGGTAACAATATATATTTTTAGAGGAGATGGTTGTGGTTATTGTGGTAATGCAATCGAATGGTTTTATAATCTAGGTGATAAATATGATGATTATTTTCAAGTAATTACATATGAAGTTTGGAATAATGATAGCAATGCTATTCTTCTTGAAGAGGTTGCTGCAGAACTAGATGTTGATATAAGTGGGGTTCCATTTATTGTTTTAGGAGATAAATTTTATGTAACTGGATTTAGCCCTGAAGATGGTGAAGAGCTTGTAGATGTTGCTTTGGAAGAATATCAAAATAAAAAATATAAAGATATTGTTGCTAAAATTTCTAAAGAAATATCTGATGATTTAACAAAAAATAAAAATAAAGATAATGAAGAAATAGAATTACCTCAAAGTACATCTTTATATGCTGCTGCAAAAGATGAAGGTTTTGTAGTAGATAATAGTTCAGATACTGCTGCTATATTAGGTATTTCTGCTGTGGTAGCAATAGTTATATTAGGTTTTATTGTTATAACAAGAAAACAAAATTAAAAGGAATAAAAAATGATAAAAGAATTTAAAGAATTTATTGCTCGTGGTAATGTATTAGATTTAGCTGTTGGTGTTATTATTGGAGGTGCTTTTGGAAAGATTGTTTCATCGCTTGTTAATCATATAATTATGCCAATCATTGGAATAATTTTGGGAGGAATTAACTTTTCGAGTTTATATATTAGAGTAAAAGATGCAACTATTTATTATGGCGCCTTTATTCAAAATATAATTGATTTTATTATAATTGCTATATGTGTTTTTGTAATAGTTAAATCAGTTAATAACCTTTCTGCTTTTAAAAAAGAAGGCCTTAAAACTTCTAAGGAAGTAAAAAATAATTTAGAATAGATAAATTATAAATAAAGAGTGTTGAAGTTACAACGCTTTTTATATCAAAAATTTTTATTATGTGTTACAATAAACGCATGAAGGAGGGTTTGGTTATTATGAAAGAGGATTTTAATGGAAAAATACAAAATATAAGACATCTTCATAAGCTGATAAAACACAAAGATGGAGAGACCATTTTTGAACAACAAGAAAAAGATAAAAAAAGGATATATGTTGTTATTATTACAAGTCTTATTATAATACTTATCATTCTTTCTAAAAAAATAGGGCAAGAAGTTTTAGAAAAGTATAATAAACCTATTAGGGATGAAATACAAGAGCTTAGTAATGATTTAATATTACAAGATCCTGCGATTGAAGAAATTATAATGACACGTAAAAATTGACATAGGATATATATGAAAGAGTGTAAACTTATAGCACTCTTTTTTAATTATATGATAAAATAAGAAATGAAAAGGAGATATTAAAATGTTTGAATACCTTGGAGATAGATTATCAACCGCAATAAAAAATATTAAAGGTTTAGGTAAAATTACTGAAGAAAATATATCTGATGCTATGAGAGAAATTCGAATGGCTCTTTTAGAGGCAGATGTTAACTATGAAGTTGTTAAAGAATTTACTAATAATGTAAAAGAAAAAGTACTAGGAGAAGAAGTAGGTAAGTCTTTAAGACCAGATGAAGTATTTATTAAAGTTGTTAAAGATGAACTTATCACTTTGTTAGGCAAGGAAAATGTTCCTTTAGAAATAAATAAGAAACCTACTGTTATTATGTTAGTAGGGCTTCAGGGCTCAGGTAAAACAACAACAGCAGGTAAAATAGCTAATTTAGTTCGTAAAAAATATCATAAAAAGCCTCTTCTTGTAGCAGGTGATATTTATAGACCTGCTGCAATTGACCAACTTGAAGTAATAGGCAAAGAACTTAATATTGAAGTATTTAAAAAAGACAGTAAAGATGTTACTAAAATAGTTGATGAAGCCTTAAAATATGCTAATGAAAATAAATATGATTTTATTATTATAGATACTGCAGGAAGATTACAAATTAATGATGAATTAATGGAAGAACTTAAAAGTATTGAAAATAACTTTGATTTATCTGAAAAAATTTTAGTTCTTGATGCAATGATGGGACAAGATGCTATTAATGTCATAAATGGTTTTAATGAAAAGTTAAATTTAACTGGAGCAATACTTACTAAAATGGATAGCAATACTAAAGGAGGAGTTGCTCTTTGTGTAAGACATTTAACAAATATTCCTATTAAGTTTATATGTGACTCAGAAAAAATGGATGGTATTAGTGAGTTTAATTCTGAAAGAATGGCTGAAAGAATACTTGATATGGGAGATCTTTTATCAGTAGCTGAAAAAGTTGAAGGCTTAATGGATGAAGAAGAGGCTAAAGATCAAATTAGTAAAATAAGAAAAGGTTCTTATAATTTAGATGACTTTTTAAATAATTTAAAAGCTATTAAAAAATTAGGCCCTTTAGAAAACATTCTAAAACTTCTTCCTGGAGCAAGAAAGATGGGACTTAATAATATCAATATTAATCCAAAAGAAATGGCTCATATCGAAGCAATAATACTTTCTATGACACCATATGAAAGAAAGAATCCCGAAATATTAAAAGCATCAAGAAAACAAAGAATAGCTAAAGGATCTGGAAGAAGTGTTGAAGAGATAAATAAACTTTTAAATCAGTTTGAAAATATGAAAAAAATGATGAAATCATTTACTAGTGGTAATATGCAACTACCATTTTAAAATAAAGGAGAAATTAATGGGAAGTATTAGTTATGTTTATCAGCCAGAATGTTGGAAAATCGTAAAAAAGGGTATAAGTATATATGATGGTAAACCAATTTATACTATGGTAATTGGAGGAGGTATTGATTACCTTCCATATGAGTTTGTGGAAAATATTTCAAAAGAAAACTATGACCGAATATTAAGTCGTGAATATAAAATAAAGACCTTTGCTTATTCAAAAATAAAAATATTATTATTTAATAAGGAGGGTAATTTAATTCCTCTGGTAAATGGTAAGAAGGGGTATTATGAAAACTTAACCGAGGAACAAAAAGAATTTATTAGTAATTATCAAAAAATATTTGTAAGAAGTAAATCTTATTAATACATTATCATAAAGTTAATATTCTTTATTTTTTAATTATGTTGAAATAATAAGTGTTTTTTTATATAATAATAATAGGTGAAGATATGAAAAAAAAGCATTTATTATTTATTTTTATATTTATATCTGCATTAATGCTCTTTTTTGTTCCTAAAAATAAGTTAACTACAATTGAATTTAAACCAAATATTATGTTTTATAATCCTTCGGTATATGATAATACTGAATTTGTTACTAGATGGAAAACGGATGTAAGTGGTGTAAATCCCAATGCAGTAACTTTAAGTTTTAATTTAAAAGGCACAGCTTGGTATGAAGTTTCTTGGACATGTAATGGTACATATGAGCCAGTGTTTAATCCTATACATACTCATGAATATGCTACGGCAGGTACTTATGATGTATGTATTAGAACTGCTTATCCACTTCATTTTTATGCTCCAGGATTGACTGACAATGATAAAGCAAAGCTTTTAGAAGTTAAACAATGGGGAAATATTAAGTGGTCAAGTTTTAGAGAATCTTTTAAAGGTATGACAAATATGGATATTACTGCCGAAGACATTCCTAATTTATCTAATGTTACTGATATGGCATATGCTTTTGAAGGTGCTTCTAATCTTATTGGAAACGAAGCAATGAAAAATTGGGATACTAGTAAAGTAATTAATATGAATAGTTTATTTAGGTATGCTAACAATTTTAATGCTCCAATTGGTGATTGGAATACGATTAGTGTAACTGATATGAAATTAATGTTTAGTGAAGCCTTTTTATTTAATCAGGATATTGGTAATTGGAAAACTGAAAATGTAACAAGTATGGCCCATATGTTTTATAAAGCTTCTTCGTTTAATCAGAATATTGGTTCTTGGGATATTAGTGAAAATACTTCTATGCTTTGTATGTTTGAAGAAGCAACTAATTTTAATAATGGTGCAGCTGCAGGAGAAGTAGGAGAGCCACTTCTTTGGAACACTTCAAAAGTTACTACAATGCAAAGACTTTTTAGACACGCAAGTAGTTTTAATTCTCCGATTAATAATTGGGATACTTCAAATGTAACAAACATGATAAGGGTGTTTTCAGGTGCAGCAAGCTTTAATCAACCATTAAACAATTGGAAAACAGGAAACGTTACTTCAATGAGAGAAATGTTTAGGGGCGCTTCGGAATTTAATCAAAATATTAGTAGTTGGGACATTTCAAAGGTAACAGATTTATCAAATATGTTTTGGTCTGCTAGTTCTTTTAATAATGGGCAAGCTCCAGGAGAGGAAACAGCACCATTAAATTGGACTACAAGTAGTGTTACTGATATGGCTTATATGTTTTATTATGCTCCATCATTTAATCAACCACTAAACGGTTGGAATACTTCATCTGTAACTAATATGACAGCTATGTTTGGTTCTGCAACTTCGTTTAATCAAGATATTGGGAATTGGAGAACTGAAAATGTAACAAATATGAGTAGCATGTTTAACAATGCCTCTAGTTTTAATAATGGTGAAAAAACTAATGGTGGTAGTAAAGCATTAAATTGGAATACTTCAAAAGTAGAAAATATGAGTAGAATGTTTTATTGGGCAATAACATTTAATCAACCAATAAATAGTTGGAATACTTCTTTAGTTACCACTACCAGACAAATGTTTGAACGTGCAGAAAAGTTTAATCAACCTTTAAGTAATTGGAAAATGGGAAATGTAACTGATATGTCAGGTATGTTTGCTGCTGCTTTAGTTTTTAATCAAGATATAAGCGGATGGAACACTAGTAATGTAGTTAATATGTCTTATTTATTTAGACTTGCGGGTGATTTTAATAAAGATATTGGTTCTTGGAATACTTCAAGTGTAACCGATATGTCTTTTATGTTTGATTATGCAACTTCGTTTAATCAAGATATTTCAAAATGGGAAATTGAAAGTGTATCAAGAATTAGTTATTTTATAAGTAATTCAGACATGAAGCCAAATAATTATGATAAATTGTTGACTTCTTTTAGTCAGCAAAATATTATTTCGGGATTATCCTTAGGAGCTGTTGGTATTTATTATTGTAATGCCAAAACTGCTAGAGATACTTTAACAAATCATCCGAATAATTGGCGTATTAGTGATGCAGGCAAAAATTGTCCGCCAGTGGATCTAAAATTATCTGAAAATGAAATATTTGAAAACACTAAAAAGGTAGGTACTATTTCTGCAATTGATCCAGAGGGTCAAGAAGTTGTATATATATTGATTGATGGAGAGGGTTCTGAAGACAATGATAAGTTTATCTTAGATTATCAAACAGGTAAATTATCATTTAAAGAAGCCCCAGATTTTGAAAATCCAACAGATATCGGAGAACCACTCACTACAAACACTTATTCAATTCGTGTAAGAGCAATTGATGATATTGGTAGTTATAAAGAAAAAGTCTTTGTTATAACAGTAAAAGATGCTGATGATGTTCCGCCAGTAATTGAGATAAAGTCTATAACAAAAGATTCTGTTGGTCCAATTACTGATACAACAATAGAAATAAGTGATAGATTTTCAATTGCCGATGTAGATGTAACTAGTTTAAGTACCGCTATTGTAGATGATCTTGTTTGTACTCCAAATAATCCAGAACAAACAGACGATCTTGATTTCCCGTTTGAAAATAAAAATCCTGTAGCAGGTAATCATTTAAAAATTACTTGTACGCTAAGAATAAAATCAACAGGTAAGTTAGTCGTAATTGCTGAAGATTTATTAGGTTACCAGTCAATTGCTGAAGAAAAAAATTACTTCATTAGTACTTTAGGGCCAGATTTTAAACGAAAAGAAGTTGATGTAACAAGTAGTGGTAATGATATTAATAATCCGATGTTATATATTGAAATGGTTGATGAAGAAAATATTGATAAAATAGAAATAAAATATATTTCGCCAACAGGTGTTATTACTGAAAGATATACTGGTCCAAAACGATTACATTTAGATTCAACTGAGATGCCACATCAAATATTTATGACTGCATATAATAAATCTGGTAAATATACTACTAATAAAATAGTTTATCCATCAACAATAAGCTTTCTTCCACCTAAAACAGTAAGTAATGAAACAGTTAATAATGTTCAAGTTAAAATTAAAGCTTCCGATCCAGCTAAAACAATATCAAATATAAATTTAAATGGTTCTTCAATTGAGGGTTTACAAATTACTGGTTGTGATGAACCTTCATATACTGATGAAGTGACGTGTACTATTAATAATATAAATAAATCAGGCATTGTTATGGTTCAAGCAACTGATGATGATACTGGAGTAATTGGTTGTAATACTTTAAAGTTTATTATAGATGAAAATAAACCTTCTTTAATTGTTAATACTCCAACTTTACTTAGTAATAATTCAATTACTGATACTAAAGTAGTTCTAACAGATGATAATTATACAGAAAAAATAGAAATTGATATAAATTCAACTGCTTTGACAAGTAACTTTGTTTGTACTAAAGAACTTGATGGTTCAATTGAGTGTGCTTTAAGTGTTGATTCAACAGGTTCTGTTATATTTAAAGGTTATGATAAAGCAGGAAATTTTGAAACTAAAACAGTTAATTATACTGTCGATAAAGAAAGCCCAAATATTGCGATTGATAATGATTTTATTTACTTTGATAATATTGAGAGTTATAAATTTAAGGGGACATGTACTTTTGGAGATAATGATTTACTTTTAACAATAACAAATGGAATAACAACAAATAAAAATGTGCCTTGCCTAAATGATAATACTTGGGAATATACTTTAGATATGAGTTCTTATCATGATGGATCATTACTTGTGTCATTATCACAAAGTGATAAAGTAGGAAATGAATCATATATAACTAAAACGATTGTAAAAGATACAAAAGGTCCGGCATTATATTTTGATGGTCTTGATTTTGTTAATAGTCAAAATCAAAATAATTATGTAATTAAAGGATATTGTGAAGCAGATAATAATGTTAGTTTAAAAGTAAATGATGATAATTATGCTATAAATTGTAATAGTCATGTATTTGAAAAAGAATTAAATCTTTCAAATATTGTTGATGGTGATATCTTTTTAACCATTACTCAAAGTGATGATAAAGGAAATGTTACTACAATAGATGATATCTTAATAAAAAATACTACAAGACCTAATATTAATATTAAAAATGTAGGTGCAAAGGTTACAAATCAAGCAACAATAAAATTTAGTTTGATATCTAGTAAAAAGATAGAAAATATTGCTAAAGATATGATCACTATTGAAGGCTCAAGTACAGCTGAAATATTAGAAATATTGAAAGTTAATAATAAGACTTTTGATATATTTGTATCAAATATGAGTAATAATGATAATATTAAATTAAAAGTAAATGCTAATACACTAGAAGATATCTATGGTAATTTAAATTATGAAAGCATTTATTCAGGAAATTCTGTCTATTTTGATAATGAAGCTCCAGTAATTACCTTAAATGGTGATAAACAAGTTAAATTATTAAAAGGAACAGTCTATAATGAACTTGGAGTAACGTGTAAAGATAATTATGATTCAAATTGTAAAATTATAATAAACGGTGAAGTTGATACTAATGTTTTAGGTACATATATTATAACTTATACTGCTAAAGATTTATTAAATCATGAAAGCGTTTTAATAAGAGAAATAATTATTTACGAAGGTCCTAAACCAATAACAAAAAAACCAAGAATAAGGTCTAAAAAACCAATATTAAAACAAGATGTTATAGTAGAGAAAAAAGAGGATATTTTTGAGAAAGATACTGTTAGAGAAGATTTAATAACAAAAGAAGATTATTTAGATGTATATAAAATAGATCCAACAGACTATCATAAATCTTTAGCAAGAGCTTTAATTAAAACAAAGGGCGGATGTTCCTTAACAAATAATCTTGAAGTATTAGATACCGATAAGATTAAAAACCCAAGAAATGTTAAGATTTTATCTGGATTAGAATATGAACTTGATTGTAGCAAAAAAGGTGAGACTAAAATAACTGTTCTTTTAGGAGAGTACTATAAAAACCCAAGTAAATTAAGGTTTTATACTATGATAAATGGAAAATTAGTTAATATATCAGATAAAGTTCAAGTTTATAATGATGAAGATCATACATTCTTTGCATATATAGCTAATAATTCAAATAATATTTATATAGGTGAAAAAATACCAGGTTATTGGTGGTTATTATTCTTATTAATAGTACCAATATATATTGCAAGAAAAAGAAAAAGCATTAAATAATATCTATAAATATAAAATATAATTGACATAATTTACTTTAAGTAATACTATATAATGCGATTGAAAGGGAAATATAATGGAAAAAAAGTTTTAAATATTAGACCAGAAGTAATAGTAAGTACGATGCTAAGTATAGGAAAAAAACCTATAACATTAAGAGAAGCATATCTTTGTGGTGAATTTTTAATAAAAGAACTACCTAAAACAGAGCATGATAAAATAAATATTACGCAAGATAACAAAGAATATGTTTATGCTTGTTTAAAATATCCGAACTTGTTTCAATATTCTGATATTGGAAATGGAAAATTAGTTTTTTCTTTTGTAGAAGAAAGTCAAAATTTAGATAATATTTATATTGGATATGATCCCCATGAAATATTTTTGATTAAAGAAGCTGTTAAAAAATTTATTAATATGCTAATAGATATTGAAAATAAATTAGATGAAGAAACTTTAAATAATCAATATAATCAAGATGGTCGCCATAACGAAATAATATCATGGTTTTTAAAGAGTAGAGATAATAAAGATGTCCTTTTAACTTCTAGATAAAATAAAAAATTACTAGTTATTTAGTAATTTTTTTAATTATATCTCTTGCAGCAACAAGTCCAGTGGCCGCAGCAGTAACAATATTTCCAGCTTTTCCAGCGCCATCTCCGATGAAATATATTGATTTATCTTTTAGTTTAAAATTATTGTCGGTTTCTATTTCATTTGAAAAGAATTTAATTTCTGGTCCATAAAGAAGGGTTTCATCATTATTAACTCCGGGAATTATTTTATCAAGCTGTTCTAAGCCTTCGACAATGTTTCTAATAATTCTATAAGGCATTACTAGTGATAAATCCCCAGCAACACAATCTCTTAGAGTAGGGCTAATAAAACCTTTATCAATACGATGCCAGTTACTTCGTCTGTTGCTTTTTAAATCTTTAAGGGTTTGGATAATTGGCTTTTTATCTCCAAGGACATTAGCAATTCTCGCAATTGCTTCACCATATTCTCTTGTGTTAGTAACTGGTTCTGTAAGACTTACTTTTGTAATAAAGGCAAAGTTACTATTATTTGATTTTTTTTCTTTTAAAGCAAAACCATTTACACAAATATAACCATAATAGTTTTCTTTAGCTACATAACCTCCAGGATTTGTACAAAACGTCCTAACTTCATCACCATAAGTTTTAGTTTTAATAAAAATAGTAGGATCATATATTTGTTTAGTAATATCTTCGAGGATTTCTTTTCTTACTTCAACTCTAACTCCAATTTCAATACTTTGTGATAAATATGGAATAGAATATTTATCAGCTATTTCTTGTATCCATTTAGCTCCTGCACGACCTGGTGCAATAACAAGATTTTTAGTTTTAAATTTTTTAATATTATTTTTAATTCTAACATCAATTAGATGTTCATTTTCATTTAAACTTTCAAAATCTTCACAAAAGGCATTTTCTAAAGTTTTTACACCTTTTTTTTCAAGATAGTTAGTAATGTCTTCGATATAGGATGGAAGTTTATCACTACCTAAGTGTTTTTGCTTTATTAATAATAATCTAGCCCCATGTTTAGTAACTTCTTTTTGAATTTCTTTAGCTTTTTTTTGATTTTTAGGATATACTTCACTATCCATTTTAAACTTATTAAATATTTCTTCAGTATCATCAATTATTTGATATGCTTCTTCTTCATTCATATATTTAAATAGATCACTTTTGCCAAGTTTAGGAATATAATTTAACTTTCCGTCGGAGAAAGTTCCAGCACCTCCAAAACCATTCATAATATGGCATGGCTTGCAATGAAGACATTCTGTTTTTTTATTAATCATAGGGCAATTTCTTTTTAGTGCTTTAAAACCTGAGTCGATTAATAGTATTTTTAACTTTGAATTATTTTCAATCAATTCATAAGCAGTAAACAAACCTGCAGGACCTGCTCCAACAATAATAACATCATATAACATATCTATCACCAATTTCATTATATAATAAAAATTGAATTATTACCATAAAAGTAATATAATAATATTAAATTAATACAAGAATTTTTTAAAAAAGTGATAGGATGGTGGTAGATTAAATAAATTAGTTATTTTAACTAAGTTTGAAAGAATATTAATTGGTTAAAATGATGTGTTGATGTAGCAAAACATAAATTTTTAGGAGGAATTATGTTAAATGATAATGTAGGTTTAAAGAAAAACGGTGTTAAAGAAAGTTTATTTAGTAATAGTTTAACGCAAAAGTTATTTATTTATCAATTAAATAATATAATCTTTGATTTGCAAGGCCAAATTAAAAATTATGATTTTCTTGCAAGTGATATAGAAAATGTTTATGTAAGATTAAATCAATTAATATTTATGACATTAAAAAATTATTTTAAATCGCAAATAGAACGTCTTTTTAAAAGGGAAAATCTAGGAGATGAAAAAGCACATCAATTTTTTAATTTACTTTGTAGAGTAAATTTTGATATCAATAATCGTCTTAGAACTTTAGAAAATAAAGATGAATGTATATATACTAATAAAGAAGAGTATGAATATTTAATAGAAAACATCAAAAAATATAACAAGACTCCTTATGCTACTGATTTACTAGAAGAAATATCAAAAGCATATTATAAATCAAAATTAGAATATAATATTTTGAAATTTGAATTAGAATTATCATATATTAAAAATCCTCGTTTAAAAGAATTAGCGTTATATTTACTAGAAGGTTTGCCAGATAGTTTTTATGAGATGAGTGCTTCGTCAACCGGAAAAAATCATCCTTCTTTTGCTCAAGGAAGAGGAGGTCTTGTAAGACATACCAAAGCTGCTATAGCTTTTCTTTATAATGCGCTTTCCCATCCTTATAATAGTATTAAATTTAGTAGTGATGAAAAAGATTTAATGTATATATCGATCCTTATTCACGATGGTTTTAAATATAATATCGAGAAAAGTAAAGGCACTTTATTTGAACATCCCGTCCTTGCAGTAAATTATATTAAATCAATGCAAGAAAAATGTGATTTAAAAGATGAAGAGGTTGAAATAATTAGTAATAATGTTTTAGCTCATATGGGACCATGGAATAAAGATAATCAAGAAAAAATGGAGGATTTACCTCTTCCAAAAAATGAAATGGAATTTTTGGTACACTATGCTGATTATTTTAGTAGTAGAAAAAATTTAGATGTGCTTTATGAAGAGGGAAGCGAAGCTTTTGCTCGAAGATTAAAATAATAAGGAGAAAAAATAATGGGAATATATGATGATTTATTGCAAATAGAAAAAGAAAGCGAGGAATTATGGGGGATATATTCATCTTTGGAAAAACAAATAATTGAAGAATGGAATATTAAAATAGGAGAAAAAGATGCTTTAAACTATACTGTTTTTAGAGATAAAGAGTTTTTAGAGAATTTTTTAAATCATTTTTCTCAAGAAGAAGGGTATTTGTATGCATTAAACACTTATAAATATTTTATGAAAGATAAATCTTTTGATCCTAAATATGTAATATTTACAAGAAGGGCAGTACCTTCTAAAGAACCAAAGCCAGAGGCCTTCTGGACTAGTGAACACAGAGTTGCTTTAGTAGGTTTAAAAAATGAAATACCAAAACCACAGCGTTATTACACAGTTATTATGGTAACAACTTTAGATAAGCTTTTAAATCATGGTCTTGCCGAAACCTTTGGTGGAGCAAGTGATGGAGAGATTGTAATTAATCCTAAGATACCATTTGATGACTTTTTATTCTTATATAAACCTAAAAAAGAAAGGATAGAGCTTGCAGAATATATTAATGATGGTGGTAAATCTTGTGAAGAAGTTTTAATGGAATTAAAAGAAACAGCAGATGAAAGAAAAGAACAACAAGGTTTTATTAAATAATGATTTTATGTTATAATTAAAGTACTAAGATAAGATTACTTGGATAATCTATTTTATAGAAGGAAGGATGGACTTTATGGATAATGATAGAAAATAATTTAAATTCTGAGAAATATTTTAAAGCATCATTTATGGATGAAAAAAATAATCAAATAGATGTTAGTATAACTCTTGGAGAAAAAATAGTTATAAATGTTTCAATTGCAAATCAAGAAGAATTAACAATTCGTGCTTTTGATGATTCTTTTCAAATGTCTATTAAGAAAGAAGATAATACTGAAAATTATTTCTTTGTTCAATTAAATGAAAAGGATAAAGAAATAGTGCACTATTCATATTATGAAATAAAAGATCATATTGAAATAGAATCTTTTAATTCACAATTAATTTTTAATGAGATATTAGGTACAACTCGTATTAAATGTTATCATAATGGTAATATATTAATATTTGAATCAGTAAAAGATGCTATGCTTGAACACGAAAAAGGAATGACACATTTCAATGAGATTAGACAGCTTTTAAATAATTTAATTCCATTACCAGCAGAAGAAAAAGATGTTTTTTCATATGTTTTAAATCATTCTCTTACTACTTCAGAAAATATTCTTTATACTTTGCTTCCAATTATTGAAAGTAAATCTTTAGAAGAAAGTCAAAGAAAACGTAGTTATATTTAAAGGAATATAATAATATGAAAAAATATAATAAAGATTTAAGCTATTCATATACTTTAGGTCTTTTTCCTACTTTTGAGCTACTAAATAAGAAAAAATCCTTAGTTAAAAAAATAATATTATCTAATAAAATAACTGAAGATGTAAAAGATAAAATAATTAATATATGTAATAAAAATAATATAAAATATATTTATGATGATAATTTTATATGTAAAGTTGCTGAAAAAGAAAATTGTTATGTAGTTGGTATTTTTGAAAAGAAGATAAACATATTAGAAGATGACAAGTCACATTTAGTTTTAGTAAATCCTTCGAATATGGGAAATGTTGGAACAATTATTAGAACAATGTTAGGTTTTAATTATAGAAATTTAGCCATAATAAAGCCTGCTGTTGATATTTTTAATCCTAAAGTAATAAGAGCCTCTATGGGTTCGATTTTTAGTGTTAATATTGCTTTTTTTGATTCGTTTGCTGAATATTTAAAAGAATATAAAAATCATAACATATATACCTTTATGTTAGATGGGAAAAACAAATTAAAAGATGTAAAGATTAATTATCCTAACTCATTAGTATTTGGAAATGAATCAAGGGGATTAGATAAAAGTTATATTAAATATAATAGTGTAGTAATACCACATAATGATGAAATTGACTCTTTAAATATAACAGTTGCAATTGGAATAAGTTTATATAAGTTTACGGAATAGTATTTATATTTACTATTGACTAAAAGTATAAATTAAGTTATTATCTTCGGGGAGGAGGTATGTTATGGAAAAGCATTACAAGACAACCTCATTATTGGTGGAGGAATCAGGTTGTTATGATAAAGTGACAGGAATTATAGATTTTGAAACTACCTTTCAATTTATCAACAACTTTATTACTATCGATAATACAAAAAGGTCACAAAATGAAAAATGTTTTAATCTAATAGCAACTTCATTAGAAAACGGAAAGGAATTTATTGTAAAACTTTTAGTTAATGCCAGTTATAAAAGATTAAATCAAAAGCTTCTTACTGAAATAGAACAACGTCTTAGACTTGTTATTGGTGCTAGTGGGAAAGCTTTTTTTATGGAATTATATAAGAAGGTACAGGAAATTACTAAATATGAGGAACTGCCATATCCAGATGTTGATGAGGTATGTTGTAAATTATCAATGAGTGAATTTATTAATAGTATAACAAATCATAATATTCAAAGAACCAAAAAACAGTCAAAATAAATGACTGTTTCTATGAATAATTTTCAATATTACTTTGTCTTTGTCTTGCTATAGCTAGGCAACCTTTTGGGACATCTTTAGTTATTACAGAACCTGCTGCAATGGTAACATTATCCTTTATATTAAGAGGTGAAATTAAGACACAATTAGCACCAGTTGATACATTATTTCCAATTTTACAAATGCTTTTAACTTTAGTTTTACTATTATAATTAGCAATAATTGTTCCAGCTCCAAAATTATTATAATTTCCAATAAGAGCATCACCTAGATAAGTTAAGTGTTTAGCATTGTTATTTGAACCCATTGTTACTTTTTTTAGTTCAACAAAATTTCCAATGTTATTAAAAGATAAAAGTTTACTATCCCCTCGAATATGGCTAAAAGGGCCAATATTATTACTGTCTTCAATAAAGCTATTAGTTAAATATGAAGATCTTATGACATTTTCATTACCAATATACATATCTTCAATAACACTACTAACACCTATTAAGTTATTCTTACCAATTGATGTTTTCCCTTTGATTGTTACGTTCGGCTCAATAATAGTTCCATCACCAATCTTTACATCTTCGTCTATATATACCGTTTTAACATCAATAAAAGTTACCATAGGATACTTATTTTTCATTTTTATCACCTAATGTAATTATACAACAATTTTTATTATTGTAAAATAATATACTAGTGACTTTCTTTTTAAAAAAGGTTTAATTGACATGATATAAATAGACTAGTATAATTTTATTGTAATTAAGTATTTGTCTTATATTAAAGAAGGTATAAAATGAAAAAAGAAAAAGAATTTGAATATTATGAAAAAATAAGAAACTGGAGTTTTAATGAATTTGAAATTCGACAAGAACGTTTAACAAATTGGAATATGTATGAAGAACTTAATAAAATAGCTACTAAGGATTCTAAGATATTAGATTTAGGTACTGGTGGAGGAGAAAAATTATTAAAATATTTTCCCGATTGTAAAAAAATCGTAGGGACAGATTTTTCACCTTTAATGATAGAAACTGCAAATAAAAATTTGTTATTAAGTGGAAGAAAGAATACTTCATTTAAAGTGATGGACAATTTAGCTATGGATGAGCCAGAAAATTACTATAATATAGTAGTTGCTAGAAATACCGTAACTGATCCAGTTCAAATATACAAGTGTTTAAAAAAGGGTGGGTATCTTTTAATACATGGTGTTGATAAATATGATTGTTTAGCATTAAAAATGAAATTTAAAAGAGGACAAGGTATGGATGATGTTAAACCTATAAGTATAGTAGATTATGAAAATGTATTAAATGCTGGATTTAAAGATGTTGAATTAATCCCAATTCATGTAAGAGAATTTTATAAAAATAAAGAGATATTTAAAAATTTTTTAAAGAAAGTGCCAATAATAAATGAATTTGATAGTTCAAAAGAAATAGAAGATGATATATTAGACTCATATATAGAAGATAATACTCATAATGGTGAAATAATAATGTTAAGAAGATATTATGGAATATCTGCTAAAAAGTAATCTTTCTTTTTATAAAACTATTACAAAAAGGATTTTAGGGGTTATTTATCTATAAAAACGTGATATAATTTGTTTAGGAGGGTTTATATGTTTAAAGATAAAAAAACCGTTATATTTGATGTTGATGGAACATTAATTGATTCTATTGGAATGTGGAACGACGTAGACAGACAATTAGTATTATCAGGAGGAGGTAAGCCCAAAATTACTATTGGGGAAGATCGAGATAAGTTTTTAGCAGAAAATACAACAGGTGAAATTTATTTAAATTATGCCGAATTTCTTAGAACTTCTTATGATTTAAATAAAACAAAAGAAGAGCTAAACGCTCTTAGAAATGTAATTTCTTTAGATTACTTAAAGAATCAAATTGATTTAAAACCAGATGCTGATGTATTATTAAAGGAATTAAAACAAAGAGGATATATATTAGTAATGGCTACAATTGGAAGTAGGTGGGTTATCGATATATATTTAAATGAGAATAAAAACATATTAAATAAAATTGATTTAAAAGAAATTTTCGGTAGTAACATTTTGACTAAAGATAATGTAACTAATAAAAAACCACATCCAGAAGTATATTTAAAAGCTATTGAAATGGCTAAATCAATGCCCCAGGAGTGTTTAGTAGTTGAAGACTCATTAAGTGGCATTCAAGCGGCAAAAAATGCTGGTTTAAGTGTTGTATGTTTGTATGATAAGTACTCTGATGTTGATAGATCAGAAATATTAAAGATATCTGACTATAATGTATCAGGTTTTGGTGAACTTTATCAAAGAGTAAGAAAAAGATGAAATAATATAAATTCATCTTTTTTGTTAAAATATATTTTATAATAGATATATAATGAATAATAAAGTTTCTTAAAAATTGAATTAAATTTATTTTTAAAGTATAATAATATCGATTGAAAGGAGTTTCTATGTCAGAAGAAGTAAAATATCCAGTATATTATGCAGTTCAAAGAATGGAACATTATTCTAAGTTTGAAGGCTTTTTATTAGTTGGATTTATTGTGTCTAAATGTTGGGTTATAAATGTAGTGAAAAATTATTCAAAAAATGGTGATAGTGAAATAATTTATAAAGTGTTTTTTCCTTATAGTTATTGTAGTATATATAATGGGTTAAAAACTTTCAATAAAGATGGGACAGTTATGTTAATACCATCAGAAAATGAGGCATCAACGGTTAGATTAACTAATATATATACAAGCTATGAGGAAGCAAAAAAAGAAGCAGATTGGCAAAATAGTAAAATGTTTGTTTCTGAACTTGCATTAATTCCAACTCTAGATATTGAAAAAAATAAAAATAGGCAACAAGAACTTGAAGAAAATCTTGAAGAATGTAGAAAATGTGAGGAATTTATTTTTGAATTAACAAAAAGTATACCAATTAAACCAGATGATGAAATGAATGTTGATATAAGGCCTTATACAAGAAGTTATCCTTGTAATGTTGCTCGAATCAAAAGGAATTCAAAAGGAGAAAGAAGATGAAGTTAATTTTGGGTTCTGGATCTCCATCCAGAAAAAGAATAATGGATAGTGTAGGTTTTGAATATACAGTTGTAACGAGCAAGGAAAATGAAGTAAGTAAAGCAAAAAATCCTTGTGAATATACAAAGGAACTTTCTGTAATAAAAGCCCTGTCGGTTGAACGACAACTAAAAGAAGATAGTTTAATCATATGTGCAGATACAATCATGTATTCAGGTAACAAGCTTTATGAAAAACCTCAAACAGTAGAAGAAGCTAAAGAAAATTTAATGGAAATGAGAGGAAAAACAATTCAATCAATTACTGGGGTTACAATAAATGATATGTATCAGAAAAAAATTATTTCATTTAATGAAATAACACTTATGCACATAAGAAAATGTTTGGAATCTGATATAGATTGGTATATTGAAAATGAAGCAGACATGTTTTTATATAGTGGTTTTGTTGTTGAAGGAAAAGGTAAAATCTTTGTAGAGAAATATGAAGGAGATTACTTTAATATTTTAGGATTACCAATAAGTAGAACAATTCATGAGTTAAATAATCTAGGTTATGAACTTTTTGATTTACCAATAAAAAGAGACCGTTTTAAAAAACAATAAAATTAGAAGAAAAAACACTGTAAATAAAAGATATTTAATTAATGGTATTAAAGGTATTAGTTTTTATCAATATTATTTTAGAATTAAACTAAAGTATTTTGATAATTTTTATATTAAAACCATTTTTATTTCATAGATTAAACGAAATGTTTCTTGCTTTACTTCTATATTTTTTGCTTGACTATTATAAAAACCTTTGTATAATAAAAGACATATTGAGGAGAAAAATGGAAAAAGAAAAAGCAATGGAATTATTAAATTTAGAGGAAATCAGTAAAATGATTAATTTAATAGGTGAAACTGAAGGAATTTTGGGAATTGATTTAAAAGATATTCAAATCGGTGAAAAAAAATATAGATGTATTATTAAAAAGTCAGGTAAAGAAAGTTCTCCAACTGATAAGATAGAGTTTGCTATTTCATGTTCTGATGGTAGATTATTAGAAATTAATGTTGATTATTTTTGTGTTATGACTTCAGATGAGGATGGCGGATATGGTAGTAACCCTTATACAGCACATAAGGTTTATTTAGATATATTTTATAAAATAACAGAGAAAAGCTCACTACGTTTACATTTATATTATAGATGGGAATATCCTAATATAGGTTATAGTCGGGTAACGCCTTTTTTAGAAGATGATAAATATGACGTATTAAGAAGATATTTTAATGTTGATAGATTAAGTAATAAGTTAGACCTAACATATATGTGTAGGAATGGAGAGTTTCCTTTCAATTGGGGATTGGAGCCTGAATCTTCTTTTCGCTATGGTAGGCCTTATAAAGGAATTAATTCTAAGAATGGAGATATACTTTTTATAGATGATTGCACTATTTCTATAGAAGAATTAAAAATGCTTCAATCATTTAATGTAAATGTTGAAACAGCTAAAATTAATGGCTTAATTTCCGAAGATTTTATTAATAATTTACACCCGCTTATACGCGAAGAAATCAAAAAATCATATGAAACATTGAAGGATAAATTAAAGGATATAGAGAGTTCAAAAGAAGAAACCTTAAAAGAATATAATACAAGGATTTACGATCTTGAGAACGTGACAACATTCAGTGATAAACTAGTAGAAACTTCATTTACAAAAGAAGAACTTGTTTATTTGCAACAAATTTTAAATGAGCATATTCAAAATATGCCTCGTGAGATAATAGAGGAACCCGCATTAGAAAGAGTAAGAGCTATTACAAAATCGTATGATCCAGAAATTATATCTAAACATCTTGAACTTTTGCAAATAGGACTTAAGCCGCATGAAATTGATTGTTTAAAAAGAGAACTTATTAGAAGTAAAGAAAGACATAAATAACGTTTTTTCTTTTGTTACAAAAGGTATAAAGAATCAAAGTTTATAAAAACAGCAAATAACTTGCATTTATATTAGTGGTCTTTTGCTGTTTTTTTATGATATAATTACTAAAGATGTTAGTATTATTTAAATATAATAGGTTGGATTTAAAAATAATATATGAAAAAATTAGTTGAAATAATAAAAAATAATGGCGTGGTGTGTGTGCTAACAGATACAGTATATGGCTTATGTGCTACTACTAAGACAAAAAAAGCGTTTGAAAAATTATATGCTTTAAAACAAAGAAAACCAAATAAACCATTTCCTATTGTGTGTTTAAATGAAAGCCAAATAAGAAAAATTGCTTATGTGACAAATAGAGATTCACAAATAACTAAAAAGTTTATGCCTGGTCCATTAACAATAATATTAAATAAAAAAGAGGGATTTTTAAATTATTTAGAAGAAACAACAATTGCTGTTAGAATAGCACCAACTATTGAAATTAAAAAGTTGTTAAATAAAGTTGGTGTACCTTTATTTATGACAAGTGCAAATATAAGTGGTATAAAGGTATGTAAAAATATAAAAGACGTTAAAAAAACATTTCCTAATATTGATGGAATATTAGAAGGACAAGTTCATTATAAAGTTGCTAGTACAATTATTGATTGTACTAGTAATAAGATTAAATTAATAAGAAAAGGACCAATTTCAATAAAAGATATCAGGGAATATTTTGATAAAAGTAAATAATAATTAAGATATTACTATATATTGAGAAAGTTTATAAACTCTTATGAAAAAAAATAATAAAAAAATGTTACACTTTTGATAACATTATAGGAGGAGATATGATGAATAAATTAACAATGATAGGAACAGGACACGGTTTTGTACATAACTTATATAATACATGTTTTGTAATAAATAATAATTTTTTGATAAATACTGGTGGTAGTGTAGATATTGTTAAAGATAAAGATTATGTAATGCATGAAGCGTTTTGTTTAGATGCTAATAAGGAAATATTTAAACCTTATGAAAAGAAACATTCAACTGTAAAATATGTTTGTGAAAACTTTAATGATTTAAATATTAAAAATTTAATTTTATTTCATACAGAAGATTCTCATCCAAACGATAAAGATGTTTTGTATAAAAAAGAAGCAAAAGAATATTTTGATAACGATGTAATTGTTCCTAAAGATTTAGATGTTATAGAAATATAAAAAAGGAGATAAACCTTATGGAAAATAAAACAAATATTAACTATTATCCTGGTCATATGAATAAAGCAAAAAGATTAATTATGGAAAATATTAACGTAATAGATATTGTTTATGAAGTAATTGATGCTAGGATACCTTTTTCTTCGAAGATAGAGGATATTGATGAATTTATTAAAATAAAAAATAAAATTTTAGTTATGACAAAAAAAGATTTATGTAATATGGTTGAAACAAATAAATGGGTTAAATATTATGAAAAAAGTGGTTATAATGTCTTATGTATAGATTTAAAAGATAATAATGATTATAAAAAACTTATTGATTTAACTAAAAAAGTTACTTTTGAAATTCAAAAAAGAAGAATAAATAAAAAGCTTAAAGATAAAGTTATTAATGCTCTGGTAATAGGTATTCCTAATGTAGGTAAATCAACCTTAATAAACAAATTAGTGGGTAAAAAAGTTGCTAATGTAGAAAACAAACCTGGAGTTACTAGACATTTAAGTTTTCTTCCAACCAAGCATGGAATAACATTACTTGATACTCCTGGAATACTATGGCCTAAATTTGAAAATCAGCAAATTGCTATGAATATAGCTAGTGTTGGTTCAATTAAAAAAGAAGTTCTTAATATATATGATGTTTGTTTATATCTTTTAGATATATATTTAAAACATTATCCTTTTATACTTGAAGATTATAAAGTAAAAGGTAATAACTCATTAGAAATATACGAAGCTCTAGCTAAGAAATGGGGTTTTATAAAAAATAATGAAATTGATAATAATAAAGTAAATGATAGGATATTTCATGATTTTGTTAGTGGTAAGATAAAAGGAGTAACTCTTGATATATGGAGATAGATTTACTTTCATACGAAAAAGATTTATACTTAAAAGGATATCATTTAATAGCAGGAGTTGATGAAGCTGGAAGAGGTCCTTTATGTGGTCCTGTAGTGGCAAGTGCCGTTATTCTTCCTGAAAATTACCATTTAAAAGGTCTAAATGATTCTAAGAAGCTTACATCAAAAAAAAGAGATGAGTTATATGATATAATTATGAAAGATGCTGTTAGTGTTGGAATATCTATTATAAGTAATGATATAATAGATGAAATAAACATTTTAGAAGCATCAAGACTTGCTATGAATAATGCTATAAAAGATTTAAAAACAAAACCTGATTATATATTAACTGATGCTATGGATTTATATAAAGAAAAGGTATTACCTATAATTAAAGGTGATCAAAAGTCTATTTCAATAGCTGCCGCATCAGTTATTGCTAAAGTAACTAGAGATAGAATTATGGATGATTATGATAATAAATATCCTTTATATGAATTTAAAAATCATAAGGGATATCCTACTAAAAAACATTTAGAATTAATTGAAAAATATGGTATACTAGATTTCTATCGAAAAAGTTATAAACCTGTTAAAAAAATTCTAGAAAGGAAAAATAATGAAATACTTTAAAACTCAAGTACTTAAAAATTATTTGTATTTAATAACTGTTAGTTTGCTTTTAGAGATAATATTTAGATTAATAACTAACTTACCAATTTTTAATTATTCATTAATAAGAATTTTTTTAGCAAACTCACTTATATCAATTATAATTGCATAT
>JGI24712J26585_10001208_pt1 | contig 22139 bp, 17 predicted proteins | sample BioPla3DNA2_FD_26585 | JGI IMG/M metagenome (IMG submission 26585)
TATTTATTTGTGACACATATCTATTATAACCTTACATTTTGGTGGACTATATGTTTCAATAAGGTTAGGATTTGTACAATTATCTAAGATTTCATATATTTGGAGTCAAACATTTGGAAGCTTTATAAAGAAGAAAGATAAGGAAATTGACGGCATTTCTTCATCATCGGCAGCACTTGCAGCCCTTGCTTCTTCAATAGGGGCATCTAACATTGTAGGGGTTCCGGTGGCTATTGCCCTTGGTGGACCCGGAGCTGTATTTTGGATGTGGATACTTGGTATTCTTGGAATGGCAACCAAGTATGTGGAGGTTGCCCTTGGTATGAAGTACAGGGAAAAGAACGAACATGGAGAGTACTTGGGTGGACCTTACTACTACTTAAGAGACGGTTTAGGTGGAGCGGTAGGAAAGTTTTTGGGGGACCTTCTTTGCATTTTTCTTTATGCTGGAAATCGTACCTTCAGTTGCAACCCAAGCAGCTTCAGCTACCAACCAAGTAATCGTATTTGGTATGGACGAGAGGATAATGGGTGTAATAATAGCTATAATCGTTGCTATAGTATGCTTTGGTGGTATCAAGAGGATAGCTACTGTAACTGACAAGATGGTTCCTATAATGGCTATAGTTTATATGATTGGAGCATTGATAATATTTGTGGCAAATATTACAGCTGTTCCTAAGGCTTTTGGACTTATATTTGCAAATGCCTTTACAGGGCATGCAGCAGTAGGTGGTTTTGCAGGAGCAACCTTGAAGGCAGCCCTTAGATGGGGTGCTGCAAGGGGAGTTTACTCCAACGAGGCAGGTATGGGTACAGCACCGGCGGCTCATGTTGCTGCAGAGGTTGACCATCCGATAAGACAGGCTATTTGGGGAGTTTTTGAAGTTATAGTTGACACAATGATTGTTTGTACATTTACAGCTCTTGCAGTTCTAGTATCAGGAGTGTGGACAGGAGAAGGGGCAAGTGCAAACCCTGGAAACCTTGCTCAATTAGCATATGGCTCAGTTTTTGGAAACTTTGGAAATATCTTTGTTGCAGTCTGTGTATTCTTCTTCGTATTATCAACAATTATCGTTATTACCCACTACGGAGAAAGACAGGCGGAATTCCTATTCGGTTCAGGATTTGCAAAGATTTGGAGATGGATTTATATAGTAGCTACACTTGTAGGTGGACTTGGAATTACTTTAGAAAGACTATATTCATTAACAGACTTCCTGCTTGGAATTATAATTATTCCTAATATGCTTGCAGTTATACTCCTGGTGCCTCAAGTTAAGGAACTTCAAGATGAATACTTTAACACTCCGGGCAAGTATTACCTAGCAGACATGGCAGCAAAAGAACAGGCTAAGGCTAACAAATAGTTATAAATATTTTTAAGAAGCATCTGGGAAACTGGATGCTTTTTTTATTGCCAGGAGGTGAATTGGTATTTTGGGGATATTAGCTAAGGGAAGTCTCCTTAATTGAAAAAGTAGAAGCAGTCATTGCGAAGGAGCAATAGCGACTGCGGCAATCCAGACCTAAAAACTAGACCTCAAAAAAGGCTGATATTTTTTTCAAAAAATAAAAAAGAGCGGTTGCCCGCTCAAATTTTATAGGTTTAATAATTGGTCAATCTTTGGTTGGTCGAAACCTATTACTTCTTCTCCGTTGATTAGAAGTACAGGAACTCCCATATGTCCCATTTTCATAAATTCTTTTTTTGCTTCTGCATCCTTAGAAAGGTTTTTTTCAGTATAATCAATATTCTTGCTCTTCAAATAATCCTTAACCTTCGTACAAAAAACACAAGTATCTGTTGAATAAACTACTACATCTGCCATTTTCATTCCTCCTAAAATTAATATATATTCATTTCCCTATATAGATACCCCCTGTTTTTAATTGTAAACATATTATAGAAAATATTTTAAAGAATTTTTTATTATATTAGTTAGATTTTTTCTTGTAAGCCCTTTGACAGGTCTATAAAATCCTGCAGGCTTAGCTCTTCAGCCCTTGCATTCTCCTTTAAATTCAATTTACCTAGAGCTATTTCCAAGCCTTCCCTTGTATAATTCAATTCAGAATTACTTATTGAATTTACCAGAGTCTTCCTTCTATTTGAAAAGGCTGCCCTCACCAGTTCAAAAAACTTATCGCCAACCTCTTCCCTTTCTTCCTTTGGCTTTAGCCTCAAAACAGAAGAGTCCACCTTTGGTTTTGGAATAAAGACATTTTTTGATACATCAAAGAGCAATTCAGTTTCGCAAAAATAAGAGATAAAAACAGATAGGGACCCGTAGTCCTTGGTGTTTTCCCTTGCGTGAATCCTCTTTGCTACTTCTTTTTGTATAAGGACACTTATCAGTGAAAAGTCTTCCTCAATAAACTTTTCCAAAATAGGAGTAGTAATATTATAAGGAAGGTTGGCAACTATCTTAAATTTTCCTTTTATATTATAATCACTTCTTAGTTGGTCCAAGTCCAGTTTTAAGATGTCGGAATTAATAATAGTTGCCCTTTCATAGTCAGCCAATGTTTCTTCTAGTATCGGTATAAGCCTTTGGTCGATTTCAACGCAAAAGACCCTTGCCCCCCTTATCAGGATTTCTTCCGTTAGGACACCGATGCCGGGTCCCACTTCCAAGACCAGATCGCCGGCTTCAACCTCTCCGGCATCGGCAATCTTCCTCACGGTATTCCCATCCACTAAAAAGTTTTGTCCAAGGCTTTTTGTAGTCTTAAAGCCATGCCTTTCCATTATGTCAGCAACCCTCTTGGGCGAATATAGCCTTTCCTTATTCATTTTCTATTTCCTCCATTGCCTTTACAAGTTCCTCTCTTGTAATTCCAAAGGAATTAAGTCTTGAATGGAGGCTTTTTCCGTTGACATGGCCAATCTTCAATATTTTTGAAAGCCTATTCCTCTTCTCGGCAGAATTCGGGCCACCGATTAGACCTAAGCTGAAGAGGTCCCCCTTTGTAAAGGTTTCCTTCACATCTTGAAGGACAGGCCTTGCCCTTTCAATTGCCCTTCTTATCTCTTCAGCCGAAGCGTTTTCCACCCCGATATTCCCCTTACGGCTTGCATCCTCCCTTTCAATAAAGGCATGCTTGGCAGTTGGGATAAAGTCCTCAATCCTCTTTCTAATCCTCTTCCCCTCATAGTCGGGGTCGGTCAAGATTATAAGACCACGAGCCTTTTCTATTTCCTTTAGTTCATTTAAAAGTTTTTCACCAAAACCAAAGCCGTGGGTCGTGATTGCCTCACAATCCACAGCTTGCTTAACCTTTATTAAGTCATCTCTTCCTTCAACTACGATAACTTCCTTAATCATAATCCGAACAGTTCCTCAGTATTCTTGGCAGTAGCTTCATAAATTTTAGAAACAGGTATCCCCTTAATATCTGCAATCTTTTCTGCTATATATTTAATATACTTAGACTCATTCCTCTTCCCCCTAAAAGGCTCTGGGGTTAGAAAGGGGGCATCGGTTTCCAAAAGGAGGGCATCCAAAGGGACTTCCCTTGCCACTTCCAAAGGGACTCTTGCGTTTTTAAAGGTGACAGGCCCGCCTAAGGCGATATAAAAGCCTAACTTTAAATACTCCCTCATAATCTCCGGACTGTATGAGAAGGCGTGCATTTCTCCCCTCAAGTTTTTTGAATGCTTTTTTATTATTTCCAAAGTTTCCATGGCGGCATCCCTTGAATGGATAACCACAGGCAGGTCCAGCTCCTTGGCAAGGACCAACTCTTCCTCGAAACGCTTGATTTGCACATCTCTTGGAGAGTGGTCATAATAGTAGTCAAGTCCAATCTCTCCGATTGCCACGACCTTGTCTTCCTTAGACATGGCACGCAATTCATCAAAGTCCGAGTCTTTCATGTCCTTTACATCGTGGGGATGGACCCCCACCACAGCGTAAATTTTATCATGCTTTTTTGCAAGTTCAAGAGAGGCCCTTGAAGTTGCCATGTCAGCCCCAACATTAATAACCCCTCTAATCCTGTCAGTTTCGAAATTACTTATTATTTCTTCCCTGTCCTTATCAAATTTTTTATCATCCAAGTGTATATGACTGTCGTAAAACATTCTTCCTCCTTAGGAAATATCTGCACCGGAGTCCACATCTGAAAGGGGAGTCAAGACACTAAGCCTTCCCTCCTTGTCCTCAGCAGCCAAGAGCATACCATGGGATTCAATCCCCCTAATCTTTCTCTTTTTAAGGTTAGTGATAACCATTATCTTCTTACCAATCAAGTCCTCCGGACTGTACCATTCCCTAATGCCGGAAACTATTGTCCTCTTTTCCTCTCCAATGGAGATGGAGAAAACCAAAAGCTTATCAGCATCGGGATGGAGCTTGCAGTCGTCCACATGGGCGACCTTGAATTCCATCTTTTCAAATTCAGAATAGTCGACTTCAGCCTTTGCCTCGACCTTGTCTTCTTCCGCCGGCTTTATTCCAAGCCTCTTATTCATAAGGGCCTCGTTGGCAGCCAAAAGCCTTTCCAGTTCCACAGGGACATCAAGTCTTGGGAAGAGGTTTTCGCCCTTTTTAACCTTATTGCCGGCCTTAAACCTGCCGAAGGTCTTGGAAGACTCCCAGTCCTTGTCAACATCGCCCAAGGAATCAAAAATCTTTCCGGCAGACTCTGAAAGGATAGGGCTGATTAAGATTCCAATAATCCTTAGGGATTCCACAAGGTTGTAGAGGACAGTCTTCAGCCTTTCGTTTCCTTCCTCCCTGCCAAGGACCCAAGGCTCAGTTTCATCTATATACTTATTGGTCCTTCTAATTAACTTCCAAATCCTTTCAAGTGCATTGGAGAAGTTGAAGTCATCTATTAGCTTTGATACCTCATCAGCAGATGTCACAGCAATTTCCTTTAATCCGGCATCAGGACCGACCTCTTCCATCGGTTCGGGAACAATCCCGTCACAATATTTCTCAACCATGGATGTTGTCCTTGAAACAAGGTTGCCAAGGTCGTTTGCCAAGTCAGAGTTTATTCTTTTTAAGAAAGATTCAGCAGTGAAGTTCCCGTCTGCACCGAAGGTGAACTCCCTTAAGACATAATATTTCAAGGTATCTATCCCGTACAGGTCAATGATTGGCTCCGGATAGTAGACATTCCCCTTGGACTTGGACATCTTGTCATTGTCAAAGAGTATCCAACCATGACCGAATATCTTCTTAGGAAGGGGCAGGTCCAGTGCCATCAAGATTGCAGGCCAGATTATAGCGTGAAACCTTACGATTTCCTTGCCCACAAAGTGGACATCTGCAGGCCAATACTTGTTGAACTTCTCCTCGTCAACCCTATAGCCGATACCTGTCAAGTAGCAGGACAGGGCATCAATCCATACATAGGCGATGTGTGATTCATCAAAGGGCAGCTTTACACCCCAGTCAAAGGTATTCCTTGAAACTGAAAGGTCCTCCAAGCCTTCTTTAAAAAAGTTGTTTAACATTTCATTCTTTCTGGATTCCGGCTGGATAAAGTCAGGATTTTCCCTGTATAACTTTTCCAACCTGTCTTGGTATTTGGAAAGCCTAAAGAAGTAGGACTCTTCCTCATGGTATCTCACATCTCTGCCGCAGTCCGGGCATTTACCATCTTCAAGCTGTGATTCAGTGAAAAAAGACTCACAAGAAACACAATAGTGTCCATTGTAAGATGACTTATATATATCTCCCTTGTCATATAACTTCTGGTAGATGGCTTGAACATTCTTAGCATGCTGTTCACCGGTGGACCTTACAAAGGCATCATACTTAATATCCAATTTTTTCCATAAGTCTTTGGCACTGTCCACAATCGGGTCGATGTATTCAAGTGGCTCTTTTCCGGCCTTTTGGGCAGCTTCAAGTAGCTTTTGCCCGTGTTCGTCTGTTCCTGTAGTGAAAAAGACATCATAGCCTTGAATTTCCTTAAAACGCTTTAAGGTATCTGCAACAATTGTGGTATAGGTATGTCCTATATGAAGATTACTATTTGGATAGTAAATCGGCGTGGTCAAATAAAAATTCTTCCCCATTAAAATCCCTCCCATTTTTTTATAATTATAGCATATATGATATTTGCAAGCAAGTGCTAACCTATAAAGTGAAAACAAATAAAAAAACAAGATAATTATATCTTCAAAAAAGTAGGTTGAATTAATCCTATTATCTTGCTATAATATTCTTAAGGAGGTAGACAGATATGAAGATAAATACAGATACTTTAATTTCTATTACTGAGGCTAATCAAAATTTTTCTAAGGTGGCACGACTGGTTGACGAAAAAGGTTCGGCTGTAATACTAAAAAATAATAAACCAAGATACCTAATTATTGAATTCCAATCTGCAGAAGAAACTAAGCTTGCATCAGATGAAGATGTGGAAAAAGTCTCAAAAAGATTGCTTGAAAGAAACGCACTTGCATATAAGGAACTTGCTAAATGATTAATTTATCAAAAGGACAAGTCCTCAAACTTCACTCGGATATCATTAAGTCAAGTGGAGGTTTGGCTGGAGTCAGAGATATGAACTTGCTCGATTCAGCCCTTTCAAGTCCATTTCAAAGCTCCAACGGAGAGGACATTTATCCATCTATCCAACAAAAAGCTGCCCGTTTAGGCTTTGGCATTATTCCTAATCATCCTTTTATAGATGGAAATAAACGATTGGGAACTCATCTCATGTAGTTTTTTTGGCTTTAAATGGGATTGAGCTTGATTACACGCAAGAGGAACTTGTAGCGAAAATAATTAAGATAGCCTCAGGCATAGAAGGATACCAAGACCTTTTTTTATGGATAATTAATCATCAAATTTAGCAAGAAACTATTTTTTCACTTTAATCCATATTTTCAATATAATTTGCCATTACTATCCGTCTATCGCCAGGCCTAACCAACCATTCATGGATTCCTGTGTCCCCTGTGGCGAAATAAATATCGGTATCAATTGGAAGCTTTAAAAAGGACCGATAGAGCTGGTTAATCATACCCCCATGGCTCACAAGGGCAATGGTGGAATTATCAGGGTTTTCCGAGATAATTTTCGACAGGATAAATTCAGCCCGATATCTAAATTCTAACTCCGACTCCATTTCATACATAGCTTCGTGGATTTGAAGATTTGGATTTTCAGGGTACTTTTCTTTAGCCTCTTCAGGACTAAGACCGGCGATAAGTCCATTATTAAACTCCATTAACATATCCTCCATAATCAAAGGAAGAGAAGTCCTGTCAGATAAGTGCAGGGCTGTTTCCTTCGCCCTTGTTAGACTGCTTGAATATATTTTTGAAATATCGTAATTACTGGAAACATACTCTGCCATTCTTTCTGCTTGTTCATGTCCCCTTTCCGTTAAAGGAAAGTCTGCCCTTCCTTCGTGGACCTTGAGTATGTCCGCCTCGGACTCTCCGTGTCGAATGATTAATAGCCTCATAAAAAAACCTCCTATAAAAATTTAAGGGGGATTATCTAATCGCCCCTTAGTAAGTTTAGTTTTATTACTTATTTATTCAAACTTCGCAGTTAGAAAACCCTTCTTACACTGTCGTTGCGAGGCTTTTACCCGAAGCAACTTATAAGAATTTTCCTTGAAACCGGATTGCTTGGCTCTCAATGACGATATGCCAAGTTTGAATTATTTATCCTTATTCACTTACGGTCTAACAGTTGTTTTTACACCTTCATCAAAGCTCCTATTAGCTCCATCCTTTACATAGTCACACCCACTAGGGATAGATGCAGACCTGAGTGGATTTTCCATAAAAGCTCCATCGCCAATAGACTTAACAGAGTTAGGAATAATAAGGTCTGCATTTATCCACTGATCCTTAAAGGCATCCTCTCCAATGGAAAGGACTTTCTTTCCGTTAATTTCAGCCGGTATCCTTAATTCAGCAAGGCTTTTAGGTCCTGTATAACCGGTAACTTCCAGCCCGCCTTCGTATTCTACACAAACAAAGTCCCCTGTACTGGTTTCCGGTTAAGGCTCTACAACTTGGGTGCCGCCATTAATTATTACTTCGTAATCAAAGGCACCAGGGTCATATACACAGTCCTTTCCTAGCTTAACACTGGTAAGCTTATTATTTGGGAAGGCAAAATAATCAATGAATTTTACCGAGTCAGGAATTGTAACTGATTCAAGTTCATTATCATAAAATGTCCCGCTTTCTATTCTGGTAATTAAATTTGGAATTTCAACTTCCTTAAGCTTATTTTGTGCAAAGGCATCTGCTCCGATACTTGTCAAATTTTTGGAAAGGGTCAGGGAGGAAAGTTGATTATTTTTGAAGGCCGAGTTTCCAATTTCTGTAACCGAGTCCGGAATTGTAAGCTCTGTGAGCCGGCAATTAATAAATGCACTTTCTCCAATAGAAGTAACTGAATTTGGTATATCAACAGACTCTAGCGTGCTTCCTTCAAAGGCATTCCTTTCAATGGTCCTTACGGAATCAGGAATCTTCACAGAAGTAAGGTTTATACCCTTAAAGGTACTGTTTACTATGGCGACCACTGTCCGACCGTCAATTTCCCTTGGGATTTCCACAGGTCCTCCGCTACCATTATATTTTATAATTTCCGCCTCATTATCGTCTTTAAGGTAATCGACGGCAAAAGGAACAATTGTAAATTTCATGCTGACCCCCTTGGTCAAGGTCTTGCCACCTGTTTCACTTGTTGATTTTATACCCCTTGTTATATAGAGTGTGTAGTCGCCGGCTTTGTAGTTGTCTTGTGGAGCATTAACATAAACAATGTTATCCCAATGTTCAACTATAACCGGTACCCTTGCCCCGTCACTGTCAAGGACATAGACATTGGTATCATTGGCAGTATCTCCATTAATCTCCATATTAAATTGAATCTCCCATGTCTTTGAAATAGAATATACCTTGTCTGCATTCTTGGTCCAATCTTCAAATTCTCCTTCAGCCTCTGCAAGAGGGCAGAGGGACAGGACCATTAAAAATACGATTAAGATTGAAAGCATCCTGTTAATCTTTTTCATTTTAATCCTTCCTTTCTTTATTTATTAAGGGGATAAAATCTAGAAATTTTTTCAAGCACACCCCCTATTAATTTAATTGATTAAGTTATATAAAATTTTTCTTGTCATATCAAGTTGGATTGGTAATTTGTGGATGATAAATAAGTTAAATAAACTTTCAAAAATTTGTGACCTTTGATATACTTTTCTTGTGTATTAGTATGAGGGGAATAATATTAGGAGGGAGGGTTAGCCTGTGGAGGATAGGGAGATTGTAGACCTGTACTGGGCCCGTTCGGACAGGGCAATTTCTGAAACTGAAAGGAAGTATGGGCGATACTGCCATTACATTGCCTATAATATTCTATATAATGAGGAGGACAGCGAGGAGTGTGTCAACGATAGATATATGAATGCTTGGAACAGCATGCCCCCTCACAGGCCCAGCCTCCTTAAGACCTTTCTTGGCAAGCTTACCCGAAATATTTCTATAAATAAGTATAAGTCTTTAACTGCGGAAAAGAGGGGGCAGCTTTAGTTGAGGAAGAGCCTATTGAAGTAGTTTACGATGTGCCATTTATCTTTATGGTCCTTTCAAAAAACAGTGAACCACTTTTTGTGGGGACATATACTAAACCATAAAGACTATATTGATAATTTTCATATCCTGTCATTGCGAGGGACCGATAGGGACTATGGCAATCCAGTAAAGGAGAGTTAAGTAATAAATAATAATTTGCTTGCTACTATCAAGAAAGCTGGATTGCTTCGCATTCGCTCGCAATGACGATAAAAGCTTTTCAAATAAAAAAAGCTGGTCATTTGGGGAAATTCCCAAAAGGGGTCTGTCCCCAAATGACCAACTCTTAATAATTACAGTTTTTTTAATGTGCAGGCATTACCGGTCCTATTTTATTTTCTTCAATTCAAGATACTTATTAATTATCTCTGCGACTTCTCTTCTTTTTATAGTATCTTTTCCCTTAAAGTCCTTGTCGATAATTCCATAACCGTATAGCAATTCTACCGACTCCCTTGACCAAGGGGATATTTTTTCTGCCTTAACCTTGCCTGTGTTTACAAGTTCAAATTTATCTTTGGCAAGCCTTGCCAGCAGGCAAAGAAACTCTTCATTTGTAAGGTCCTTCAAAGGTTTGTAGCTACCGTCAGGATACCCTTTCATTATTCCCTTTTCTATTGCCCATTTACAATCCGCCTCATACCATGACCCTTGAGTAATATCTTTTAAGTCAAAAGTTCCTTCTGTAGATATTTTATTATCATCCAGCCTATGGAGGATAGCCATACACATTGCCCTATTTAAACTGCCTTCAGGGTCAAATTTACTATGGCTCACACCTTTAATAATCCCCTTGCTGTATAGGTTTATTATTGCCTCTTCTTCCTTTAAGCCCTTAATATCAGTAAAAGGACAAGTGAGGACCTCATTTTTAATTGTATTATCCACCGGCTGACTTACCGGAGCCATGTTCTTTTTATCAACTTTATCCTTAACAGAATAGTCCCTTTCTCTTTCAGACCAATCAGTACCTTCACTTATGGAAGAATTATTGGGAACTTGTACTTCAACAGGTCTTGGCACTTGGGGTTTAACCGGATCCTCTTCTTCAGGCTTATTATTATCAGGAGCTTCAGGAACTTCTGGCGGAGTAGCTGGCTTTTTATCTTGTTCCGGCTCATTATTATCAGGCGTTTCAGGATTTTCAGTTGGCATATCATGGTCCTGTTCTTCTGGTTTATTATTGTCCGGTAAAGTAGGTTTGGTTGGCTCTTCTTGGTCCGGCTTATTTTCCACAGACCCCTGAGGCTTTACAGGCGGCTTAGTTGGTTTCTCCTCTACTGTTCCGTTATTACTAGGTATAGTAGGATTGTTGGGCGGTTTAGGTGGCTCTTGGTTAGTTCCTTCTTCTTTAGCTTCCACCGTGATAGGGACTTCATGTGTAAGTTCACCACCGACCCCAAGCTTTACAAGATATTCCTCTTTTTTATTTGTTTGTGGGAAATTAAGAGAAGCAGTTACTGACATGTCGTCACCTGTTGGTTGGCCGACTATGACTTCATTAGTTTCTTTTCCCTCTTTAAAAACTTTTATATTGATATCCTCAGCCCTTAAATTCATTCCATTGATTAACAATAAAGCCTTTCCGTCCTTACTAATATTAGATTCCAAATCGGTAGATACTTTAAATATTGAAGGCTTGGTTGACTTTGCGACTATGACCTTAAGTATAGGAGCTGCCTCATAATAGGAACCATCACCGGTAAAGCTAATAGTATATTCTTGCTCCTCGTAGCTGGTGTTTCCAGGTAGGGAAAAGGAAACTCTTCGCTTTGCAGCGTTTTCCGGCAGGGTTTCTACAGTTAATTTTTCGACAGGGACTTCTTTACCACCCAAAACTGCCTTTACACCAACATCATTTCCAATAGAAAGATCTACTGTCATTGTAATATTAACTTCTCCACCATCCTCAGGAAGGCTAAGAGTATAGCTTCCATCAATAGACTTGATTAAATCTTTTATAGTAGGGGTGGTTTCCGGAGGACTTGGACTTCCTTTAACAATAAAATCTACAGGATTAGTGTAAGTGTTATAGTAGTCAGGTGTTATGATTATTTCATAAATGATATCTTCCGTGCTTTTGTTAATTGCGACAAAGAATTGGACCCTAAAACTTGTACCGTCCTTTACTTCTAATGCATAGTAAGCTTTAATGTCAGAACTATTACCTTTAGGATAAATTCGTAATATTACATCCCCATGCTTCAGGTTAATGCCAGAACCTGAAATTTCATAGGTGATAACTTTTTCATCTCTTGCTATTTCTTTTGGTTCAGAAAAATAAGTAATTTCGGGATTTGGCTCCCCCACAGGATTTGCATAAATAAAACTAAAGGGACTTAAAAAGATTAATAAAAGTGTTAAGCTAAAGCTGATAAACTTCTCTGCTTCTTTCATGTTTTCCTCCTTAAAAATATGTATATTAACCTGCATATTCTATCATGAGGATAAAAATAAATCCAATTCCTTTACATTAAAATAGTGTGGTTTATAAGTAAAAAACTCAAAAACCACACTATTTCTTTAATTAATTGAAGAATATCTTGATTAAGCTGTCAAAAAAATTTCAACATAAAACCTTAACTTCAGAATGTTTTTAACTATGCAGGCTTCTCAAGATAAAATATAGGAACACCCCATAATCATTAATTAATTTCAACGCCCTTCTCCAACAAAACCACCGTCTCTAAATTTGGTGTTCTTGGGAACATATCAAAGGACTCAATGGACAGGGGCTTATAGCCTGACTCTTCAAAGATTTCCAAGTCCCTTGCCAGTGTCAAGGGGTTGCAGCTGATATATAAAAACTTTTCCGGTGAGAAGTTTAAGATTTTTCTTAAGGACTTTTCAACCACCCCTTCTCTTGGCGGGTCAACGACTATTATCTCCGGACCATAGTCAAGGGAGTCAAGGACTTCAAAGACATCCCCTTGTAAGAAGTTAACATTATTTATCCCGTTTTCCTTCAAGGCTTCCCTTCCTCTAGTCACTGCATCTTCAACAATTTCAACCGCATAGACCTTTTCTGCCTTTTTAGAAAGCAAAGAGGCAATTGTCCCTGTGCCGGAGTAGAGGTCAAAGACAGTCTTGGAGGAAATATCCCCTAGAGTTTCGATCGCCTTTTCATAGAGTTCAATGGCACCAAGGCTATTGGTTTGGAAGAAGGATGAAGGGGAAACCTTGAACTTAAATCCTTCGATAATTTCATTTATATAAGCCCTGCCATAAAGAATTGTTTGATTATCAGACGCAACCGTATCTCCTAGTCCGTCATTAATTGAATGGTAGACTGACTTAATCTTTCCTTCCAATTCGAGTTCCAGTAAAAAGTCAACAAGGTCATCATCTAACTTATCTTGAGATGACGTTGAAAGGTTAACCAATATTTCGCCGGTGGTATGGGCCTTTCTGATGACCAAGTGCCTTAAGAAACCCTTGTGGGTCCTCCTGTTATAGTGGACCTTTCCCTTGTCTTTAAAATACTTGGATACTCCTGTCAAAATCTCTCTAAAGTCCCCGTCGCATATCCTACATTCCGAAACTTCAACTATTGAATGGAAGTGCCCCCTCACATGGAGACCCAGAGTAAGGGGTCCGTCCATTTCCATATTTCCGAAGGTAAACTCCATCTTGTTCCTATACCCGTCGGGAGAGCCGACAGGCCTAACCCCCTTATAAATATCTTTATACTTTGAAAAAAGTTTCTTCATTTGTTTTTCTTTGTAGGTCAACTCTCTTTCATAAGATAAGGTTTGGTAAAGACATCCACCGCAATATTCTTGGTGGGGGCAAGGGGCTTCGGTTTCCAGTGGAGACCTTTCTAGTGTCACAATTCTTTGGGCATCGACCTTCTTCCTCTTTCTCTTCAGCCTTACCCTAACTATCTCTCCCTCTATTGCATTTTTAACCCTTACTTTTTTATCTTCATGTACCCCTATCCCAATGGCGGGGAACAGGGCCTCTTCAATTTTTATATCAATCATTTTGTCACCTCATTAAATATTATGATTAAGTTGCCAAAAGAAATTTTCTTCCGGTGTAGGGGCGATTACTAATAGCCCGTTCCTTAAAAAGGCTATAATCATCGCCATTACGAAAGCAATTGATTTATACTTTTGACACTTACATTAAGATTATACCATAAGTTTATTCTATTGATTTGTTAAATATTTGAATAAAGAAAAAATTGCTGGGTAATAAAAAGAAGATTGCAGATAGTTTTTAGTGAACTATTAAAATAAAGATGGAACTCTTACAATTATGGAAGGGGATTGGGAATGGATTACGACAGTTTGGTCAACTCCTTTGTTGACTACTTCACAGCTGGGGAAAAGGATGAAGCGGACCTTAGAATCGGCATGGAACTAGAGCACTTCATCGTGGACAAGGGCTACAACACTGTAAGTTATTACGGAGAGGGAGGGGTTGCTGAAATCCTGAAAAGATTAGAGGGCGAAGGTGTAAAGGGTAAGTATGAAGGCGAGAATATTTTAGGCCTATATCATGACAATTTTACTATTACACTTGAACCGGGAGGTCAAGTTGAGTTTTCTGCAAAACCTCAAAAGACAGTGAGGGAACTTGAGGATGAGTATAGGCTCTTTGAGGACTTATTTACTCCAGTATTGGAAGAGTATGGATATTCATTTTTAAATCTTGGCTACAGTCCTAAGAAGAAAATTGCTGAAATAGACAGGATACCTGGTGAAAGGTATACTATTATGTATGATTATTTTAAGGACAAGGGGAAGTGTGCCCACAATATGATGAAGGGGACTGCCTCCCTGCAAATAGCTGTGGACTATACTGACGAAAAGGACTTTAGAAAGAAGTTTTATGTGGCAAATGCCCTGAGTCCAATTTTGTATGCAATGTTTGATAATGCCCCCATCTTTGAAGGGGAAACCTATGAGAAGAATTGCCTAAGGTCAATGATTTGGGAAAATACCGACAAGGCTCGTTCAGGACTTGTGCCGGGCTCTTTTTCACAAAACTATTCTTATGAAGACTATGCAGAATATATATTAGAAACACCCCCTATGCTTGTCTTTGAAGATGGACATGCGGTAGCAACAGGGGAGAAAAAGGTCAAAGATGTCTACGCAGCCAGAAACTTAGGAGTGGCTGAGGTTGAGCATATACTTTCTACAGTCTTTCCCGATGTAAGGCTTAGGGATTATATTGAAATCAGGCAGGCCGACTCAGTTCCTATTGAGTATGCTTTAGGTTTGCTTGCCTTTATCAAGGGGATTTTTTACAATAAGGACAACTTAAATGAGCTATACGATTTTTTTAGGAACATTAACGACTTTATTTTAAATGATACTAAGGAAGAAATAATTGACTATGGAATTGAAACGGAATACGCCCAGTCAACTGTATATGAACTGTTCGACAGGTTTTTGACTGATGCGAAATACACACTTCCGGAGGAGGAGAGGGAATATCTCAAAGCTTTGGAGAGGTTGGTAAATTCTGAAGATACTTTAAAGAATATGGATACAAGGTGGTAAAATGAACTATAGAGACTTAGATGAAAAATTTATAAATATGTTGAAAGATAATCCTTCGAAGTATTTGAAGGATTATTTACTAGCAGAGGAAAAGGTGAGCAGGTCAACTGCCATCTACAAGGGGGAGCCGGTCCCCTTCCTTTTACACCCCATGATGTGGACAAGGGAGGATGTGGATGCCTTTGAAAAAATTTCAAAAAGGATTACAGGGATTACTGACAAGATTACCGACAGGTACTTTAAGGACAGTGACTACAGGAAGGTCTTTGGCTATTCAGAAGATGCTGAAAGGCTAATATTAAGAAAAAAAGGCTATGAAAGGAATGTTCCCATAGGGCGGTTTGATATCTTTTATGAGTCGCCGGAAAACTTTTACTTTTGTGAGATAAACACTGACGGGTCTTCCGCCATGAACGAAGACAACACCATAGGCAGGATATTAACCGAGTCGGAAGCCTTTAAGGACTTTTCTAAAGACTTTAAGCTTACAGGCTTTGAGCTAATTGAAAGCTGGGTTGACAAGCTCCTCTACTTTTATAAGGAATGGGGCGGGAAGGGAAAGCCTAATGTGGCAATACTCGACTTCAAGACAAGTGCAACATCTTCCGAGTTCCAAGTTTTTAAGGAGTCAATTGAGGCTAGGGGTTTTAATTGTGAGATTGTTGACCCTGTTGATACGGAATACAGGGACGGGGGCTTATATTACGGAAATTATAAGATAGACTTGGTTTATAGGAGGCTTGTGACCTTTGAGTTGCTGGAGAGGATTGACGAGATAGGGGAATTTATCAATGCCTATATGGACAATGTATTCTGCTCTGTTGGCGAAGTCCGTTCCCAAATCATGCATAACAAGGAGTCCTTTAGGGTTATAAGGAAGGAAGAAACCATGTCCTTCCTCGATGAAGAAGAGAGGGATTTTGTCTTGAATCATTTTCCGGAAACAGAAAGGCTCACAAGGGATGAAGGATTAATTAAGAAGCTGATAGGTGAGAAGGATAATTATGTTTTGAAACCGAGCGACAAAAATGCCTCTCAAGGGGTCTTTATTGGAAAGGACACTAAGAAGGAAGACTGGGAGAGGGCTGTTCGGGAGGGTGAAGAATATATCTACCAAGGCTTTATTACTCCTGTGAGAAGGAATCATGGGGTATTGGAAAATGGCAGGCTGGAAGTGGCAAGCCTCGGCTATATAGTTGGACTCTTTATTTATGATGGGGCCTTTCAAGGGATTTACACCAGGGTTTCACATAATGACTTGATTTCCGGAATTACAGACTATTATACCCTTCCAAATTTTTTAGTTGAGGAGAAAAGATGAAAAAGATACTGGGATTTTTCCTTTTGATTATCCTTGCCTTAGCTGTCTTTCTATTTAAAAGCCCCTCAAGAAGGGACCAGATTATTAAATTTGTCAAGGGCGAAGGGGAATTAAAGGGGGAACTGGAGCTTGTTAACCAAGTTCCCTTAGGCGACCTTCCTTTGGAGCTGGATATGGTCGGGTCAAACCTTTTAACTTGGTATGGGAATAGGGTTAAGTTTACCTCAAGCAAGGGGGAAGTTTTGAACGACAGGGAGGTCCTGTTAAACAATCCTGCCATAAGTGTTAAAGACTCAGTTACCGCAGTATATGACCGAGGGGGCAGTGATGTATATGTCCTTAATAGCAAGGGGGACGAGCTCGGGCAGATAAATGGTCTGAGAAAGCTTAGCTATTCAAGTCCGGTCCATGGCTTTATAGCCCTAGTTGAGAGGACAGAACAAGGTGAGGCCTTAAGCTTCCTTTCCTATGACGGGGTTGAACTCTTTAAAAAAGAACTAAAGGGGAGGCACTTTTCTGCCTTTTCCTCTTCAAAAAAGAACTCCTACTATATAGCAGGTGCCTTTTACTCCACCGGACTTGACCTTGTGCCTAACCTCTTTATTTATGATAAGGAGGGGAATGAGGTCTTAAACCAAGCTACAGACTTTGTGCCTTTGATGGTTAATATAGATGATGAAGGAAGGTACCAATACCTCACGGACAATGATTTGTATTTTGGCAATTTGAACAGTGAAAGCCCGGCTGAAATTTCCCTATTTTACCATATATTAACCACAGACTATCTGGGCAGCAGGAAGCTAGTCGGCCTGTCATTCGGCAAGACAATTGGAATTTTGACAGAAGATAGGTTGCTGGAGCTTGGCTATGACGGTGAACTCTTGGTAGACAAGCCCATCACAGGAATTTACTCAAAGATTCAACCCTTTGGCAACGGTTTTATGGTAAGTGGAGAAAAAGGCCTTAAGGTTTTTGAATTTGGGGAAGAGGTCTATGACCAAAGCTTGGAAGGGGCAAAGGCCTTGACAAATGGGAATATGATAGTAACAGTATCAGCCGACGGGGTAAGGTGGAATACGATGAGGTATAAGTTGGATTAGTAGGATAAAAATAGAGTCATTGCAAGGAGCCTGTAGGGGCGGTTATGTACTGTACCCAAAATCCGGAGAACAATCGGGTTTGTCTGCTTACCTTGGGATGACTTTTTTATTATAAGCTAATTTGAGAATGAGTAGAGAAACTAATAGCTTTTTTTGTACTTAGAAATTATTCTAATATTTTTTATATAAATGCCGATATAAGTTTAGAGGTTTCATATATGAAGAAAGGAGAGATTTGTATGAAATATATTAAGAAAGGAATGACTTTACTGCTGGTGGCAGTAATGCTGTTTGGATATGTACCGGTGGCGAGGGCGGCAGACCCTGTTTACGAGGTTAGCAATGCAATTTTTAAAATGTCAGACCCTAGTGTGATTACTTATGCAAACAGGGATACAATGAAAATAGCACCAGACACTGGTTATGATGCAGTTTTAGCTCTGTATAATAAACTTACAGTAGAAGAAAAAAACCAAGTCACTAATTCCGACAAGTTAAGAAAATGGATAGAGGCATATTACGATGTGGGAATTATTAACGGTTTAGATAGAGACCTAGATTTATTATTTAACTTTGCAACTACTGAAATAGTAGGAANTGGAGGGAAAAGTGCAAAAGATATTTTTGATGAAAAAGTAGTGGAATACGATGAGTGGTACCGTGACTTCCAACAACTGAGTGCTGATGGAAAGAATAAAACAGAAGCTAAAACATTGCTTAACTCCTTTAATGCAAGAAGGGCAGAAATTAAACTTATAGAAGATGAGATAAAGGCATTTTTAACAAAATATACATCAGATCTTCCTAGTGGGAGCAAGGTTTATTATAAATTTGACAAGGATATCTTGCTGTCAGATAAGCAGATGGCAAGGGAATATATTGGAGAGTTTAGCCCAACACAAACTATTAATAAAAGTGCGATAAACATTCTAAAAGACCACTATATGGCATACAGTCCTGACCCAAATTTGATGGAAACACAAATCCAAACATTAGAATCAGCTACTACTTCTAGCACAAGTCCTTTTATTATTGCAGTTGAAACTCGCTTACAAAAAGACAAATATCTTCATACTTCTAATCCTGATGGGCTTACTCATTATGAATATATTACTGATAGATATAATACAATGGTGAAGGATAAAATACTGGTTTCAATCTCACACCCAATAACTGGTCAACCAATGTGGGATACATCTGCGCCGGGGTATTCAACTTATGTACCTCCTTATAGAGAGGGCTACGAAAATGAATGGGAGGGCATATTTAAAGATTTAATAGATTTATATATAGCCATGGATTATAGGGCGATTAATGACCCTGATGTCCAATCGAGGAAGGCTGATTTGGATTTGGCTATGAGAGATTGTTTAATAGTCTTATACCCGAATAGGGTTACAGAGTATGAAGTTAACAAAAAAAATGAGTTAATAGGACTGATAGCAAATGTAGATAGAACAAATCCTGCAGAAATACAAGGGGTTTTAAACTCCTATCTAGCCCTAGATAATTTAGCAAAGGCATATGTTACTGAAGAATATATACAGATTAAGGAGATGGAGGCATCTGTTGACGGTTATGTTCAGGCTAATGATTTTATAACAAATACTGAAACTAACAGGTTGTGTTCTCCAACGATGAACATAAATAATGAAGATTTAATGTCAGAAAAAGATCTTATAATAAAAAGATTACAGGCTTGGAAGACTGACTTAAATTTTTCTGCAAAGGAAAAGGTAAAACCATGTAAGGATAAGCTATTAACATTACTGAATGAAATTAAGAGGCTAGAGAAAAATGTTTGGGAATACAGAAATACCCATGCTGAAATTTTGAATTATAATCCAAATGATTTAGTTTATGAATTCCACAGAGATAAGGTAAAGGCTGCGTTAGATGCCTATAATAGGACTGATGATAGGATAAAGGATGAAGGAGGGTTAGCTAACGAAAGAAATCTTGTAGATGAAAAGGTTAAACTTGATGCTTTAGTAGAAAAAATGTATGAACTGGAAGCAAAGAATTTTTTAAATAGCTATGAGATAACAAGGAAAACTCCTATGCCTGCGGAATGGGATTCATCAACCCAAGAAACTAAGGCAGTGGAGGCACTTAGTGCATTTAGTAGGTTGAGTAATGAAGTAAAAACTATAATAAGACAAGATACTTATGCAACGGAATTTAAAAGCAATCTAAACACTGTAATTACAAACTTATTAATTGATTCAAAGAAACTTGTATGGGATTCTACGAGATTAGTTGATTATGATGGACCTCAAACTCCACCTAATGTTGCTAATATTCCTGTAAAAGGTATGGAACAAATGGACAGGCTTAAGGTGGAGAGCGATGCAAAGACTGCTCTTTCCATAGTGTCCAAGGCTGAAAAGCTTTCAAAAAGTATAGAGAATAATATCTCGGGACTTACAATTACAGATAAAGCAAAAATAACAACATATAAAACAAAATTGACCAACTTATTAAGAGATTTAGGGGTTGAAGCTGCGGATCAGTTAGTGGCCAAGTCCGCAAGGGAGTTTGCAGAAAAACATAATAAAACCTTGGAAACTATTGATGATCCTACGAATTCACCTATGTGGTACCCTACTGATGACCCTAATGATAATAGACCTAAAGTGGACAATTGGAACTTGATAACGGAAGCCCTTAATGAATATAATAGTCCATCTTTTTCAAATGATATAAAATATAGTCTTGCTGCAGGGATAAAATATAACAGACCGGATGGAACAGAGTGGAAAAAGGAGATTAATGAAACAAAATTAAAAGGTATTAAAGGAGAAATCAATGAGAAGATAGATTCTGAAAAAGAAGTTTTTGAAGCTGCTTTCAGTGGACTGCATGAGATTACTCCCTCGGTTCCTTATGGTAAGATAGAAGCTGTTGCACCGAAGATTGCCGCAATTACAGCTTTGAATGATAAAGCGGAAAATTATATTGACGAACTGAAGTCAAGGATTGGGGCAAACTATACAAAGTTTGAACTTTTCAGGGATGATGCCAATAAGTACCTGTTAAAACTTGTAGAACTTGAAAAGAAAATTGAGGACAATGGNATTAAATCTTCAAGCTTTATTGTTTTGGATAATCTAGACCTATTGATGAACTTGAAGAGGACCTATGGAGACCTTAGTAATGTAAAGGACGAAAAAATGAAACCTAGGGTGGATGATGCCTTGGGAACATTAGATTCTGTAATGAGTGGTGTACCGGAAGCTATAAGGAGACTGCTGGATGCCTTTGAAAGGGATAATGCTGACCTCTTGAGCGGAAGGAAAGAAGTCGTAGCTATTAAGAACTGGAAAAGGGCAGACGATGCTAAAAAAGAAATAGATAAGATTATAGGTTACCTGAACAATTTAGAAAATGAAGAATTCTTAAAAAACAGAGGAAATACTATTAAGGGAAAAATAGATAACCTTTTGACAGCCATAGAAAAGCTTGTGGATGATGAGGCTAGGGCTTTTTTGAACAAGCATTCTGAAATCATAAATACTGAGCTTAGAAAACTTCCGGAAGATATAGACCCGCTTGAGAGAAAGGAAATATATGAAGAATACCTGCAAATGGTCTTGGATGGAATAGAAGATGAGGATGCTATTTGGGACAGGAATGAAGAAAAGATATTGGAAAGGGCCGCAATAATTAATAGCAAGTATTCTGATACACTGTTCAGTAGTTTGAAAACAAAGTTAGAAAATTGGATTGAGGGTAATGAGGACTACGAGGGAGCCTTAGTTCCACCGGAGATAGAGGGGGCAGAACTCTTTATACCGACAAAGAACAGGGAACATAACCGCTATGAGTGGACAATCAGGTTTAATCAAGAGTTAAATGGAAGTACAATTTCAAATGTCTTGGTCTATGATTCAGAAGACTGGTCAATCCACAATACCAGCACAAGGCTTACTAGTGACGGCAAGGGGATAATAATAAGACCAAACCAAGCATACAAGTCGGACATTAAGTATTATATTTTAATACCGAAGACAGTCCTTTCAACAGAAGGAAAGGGAATAGTAAGACCTTTAAAGATGATATTCAGGGCATACTAAAAGATATAAAAAGAGCATATCACTGTGATATGCTCTTTTTATATCTTTTAGTTTTATTTACCCAATGCCTTATAGTCAAAGGCTACTAATTTCTTTATGCCACCGATGTCCTCAAAGATATAGAAGATAATCCAATTTTTATCAGTTGCACTTTCGTGGCTTATGGTATCGCCTACAGGGAGTGTTGCTCCTGTCCACTCTGCAAGGTCATATTCATATGCCTTTTCTAACAACGGCTCATCTTCTGAAAGTTTATATCCGATATACTCCTTTCTAACTTCTGTTCCAAAACGACTTATTGTTGGAACTACAAACCCATATAAACTATCCTCTAACTTGTCATCTAATGTAAGGTCATCGTAGTCAAGGCCTGCATCCGATGCTCTTGCACCTTCAAAGTCGGATAATTTATCTTCCATTTTTGCAGATACATTACCGGCTCCATCTACAGCATACAGGACATAATTCCCAAATTCACTTGTATTGTCAAACCAGTCTGTTTTAGCCAATTCACCATCTATTTCAACCTTATCCTTTTTCAAAGTGAAATTTAAA
>JGI24712J26585_10001217_pt1 | contig 22058 bp, 19 predicted proteins | sample BioPla3DNA2_FD_26585 | JGI IMG/M metagenome (IMG submission 26585)
AGAATATTCAACAGATTTTGGATGACGTAGATGCCCCCAATAGCGGGAACTCTTCCGGAATCGCGTAGCAAACCAGCCACACTATGTAGCAGTGTATCAACCACTTGTCCATCCTCCAAAATAATGATAATCCCGCCAGCCAACCCTACAATCAGAGCGGCATTCATAATATCTTTACAGCCATCCAAAAAGCTTTTTAGAATCGTATTGAGCGACATCGAGAAAGCAGCTCCGCTCAAAATGCCCATCGCAAAGAAGAGTGTCGCAATCTCCATTACATACCATTGGTAGCCCAGCACCCCGACAATCAAGACTAAAATCGTGAAAAGCAAAATAACAAGGACAAAGCTGTGCAGTGAGCGAAACTGCGTGTAAGCTCCTAATACTAAGAATAATACGGCAAGAATAGGAAATAGGGGGAGGACATATGTACCGTTTCCGATATGGATCGTTGTATAAGTTATCGTGAACGCACAATAGATGAGTACTGCCGCAATGATGCCAAACACCACCCAAGAGGCTATCGTTCCCTTAGGGGACTCTTTCTCCTCCTGATCCACAATCCGGTCACGCCAATATTGATCCAAACTGTACATCATCGACTTTTTAGGGTTGCGTTTGATCTTTCTGGCGTACAACAGCGTTACGACAATGGTTATCGTGGTCAGGATAACCCAAACAATAAAGCGATACTCAATTCCGGAGAAAGTGGGTAACCCTGAAAAACCTTGTGCTATCCCAATTGTAAACGGATTAAGCAATGCCCCCGCAAAGCCCACATGCGCCGCTACGTAACAAATCAAAACCCCGACAATGGAGTCGTACCCCATGGAGATGGAGAGCGGAATGAAGATGATAATAAAGGCGATCGTCTCTTCACTCATCCCAAATATAGCGCCAAACAGACTAAAAAGGATAATCACCATCGTGAGTACGATGTTATTCACTCCGATCTTCTGCAAAAAGGCGAGATGTTCCCACTTTTCAAGCATCTTCACAAAACCCTGAACACCAACCTGAATCGATTCCGTTTGATTCATAACCCAAAAAGCCCCTCCAATCATAAAGATAAACACAATGATATTGGAAGTGCGGACAAATCCTTTGTAAAAAGCACTGAAGATTTGCCAGGTTTGTGGTTTGTTGGGTACTTCTTCAAAGGTGTCAGGATCTACAACCGATCTTTCCACTCCATCCACAACGATTATTTCACGTTGGTAGGCACCCCCGGGAACTATCCAGGTTGCTACGGCACAAATAATAATCAGAGCAAAAACAATGGTAAAAGTGTGAGGAATCTTCTTGAGCGAAATCATATATTGGGTCTTTTTCGAAATGATGCGCAAAATTAATGATAATTTATTATCTTTGCAGATTGAAGTGAACATTTAATATGAAAACACCCGATTCTTCCTATTTTCCAATGATTGAAAACAGCGATCAGCTTGATAGAGTGATTGATACCATTCAGAGTGAGGTAGAACAATATATTCAGTCATACCGTCTCAAGGCTTTAGTCTTGGGTGTATCAGGAGGAATTGACAGTGCACTCTGTGCGGCTCTTTTGGCTCCGGTTTGCAAAAAAAACGGCATTCCTTTGATAGGAAGATCGATCACCATAGAGACCAATCCGGAGGATGAGATTGCCCGCTCCATAGCCATCGGCGAAGCGTTTTGTACTCAGTTTGAGCATCTGGATTTGACACCGCTCTATTTTGAGTTTCGCAAATGGATCACCGTTGAGGATCAAAGTTTGCGTACGCGTTTACGTTTAGGGAATATCAAAGCGAGAATGCGGATGATNATGATTTACGATTTAGCTCAAAAAGAGGGAGGCATCGTGATTGGCACCGATAATTATACCGAGTATCTCACCGGTTTCTGGACTCTGCACGGTGATGTGGGCGACTACGCTCCCCTATTCCACTTATGGAAAACGGAAGTGTATCGCGTTGCGAAACATTTTTTGGCTTCCTGCAATGAGGCACAAAAAGCTGCATTGGAAGCCTGTATTGAAGCCACTCCGATTGATGGTCTGGGAATCAGTTCCCACGACTGCGAACAGTTGGGAGTAGATAACTATGATCAGGCGGATCAAATCTTCCAGGCTTACTTCACCGGTGATAACTCGTGGGAGAATCACCCTTTAATTCAAAAATTCAAAAACTCTACCTACAAGAGAGAAAATCCCTATTCCATAGCACGGAATAGACTACTGAAATAGAATATGATGAGAGTTTTTATCGATAGTGGCGCTACCAAAACGGAATTTCTTTTAGTTGACTCACAGGGTGATACAACTCAGTTTCAACTAGAGGGAATCAATGCCAATTACACCTCTAAAAAGCAGATTGAGCGAATCATGAAACAATTTGCTGCAACGATTGGAGGAGAAAAGGGCGAGGCTATCGAGGAGATTCTTTACTATGGTGCGGGATGTATGCCCCTCCATAATCAGGAAAAAATAAAAGAGATCATTCAACCCCTCTTCCCAACGGCTTCTGTAGNGGTTCATTCCGACCTGTTGGGAGCTTGCCATGCCACTTGTGGAGATCAGCCGGGATATGTCGCTATTTTGGGCACCGGCTCCGCCGCTTGTTATTACGATGGTGAGCAAATCACCAATTTGGCGCCCTCTTTGGGCTATCTGCTGGGCGATGAAGGAGGAGGAATCTATTTGGGAAAGCTCTTTTTGCAATATTACCTCAAAGGAGTGCTTTCAGACTCCTTAAAACAGTGTTTTGAAAGTGAATTCGAGGTGGACAGAGCCCGGGTGTTACATCTTCTGTATCGCGATATTGAACCGGAAAAGTGGATGGCTACCATTCCTCTTTTTCTTAAAAAGGAGATTGCCGATCCGGAAGTACAACAGATTGTAACACTGAACTTTACTCATTTTTTTGAGGAGCAGCAGCGCTATTTCAAAACAGAATCTATAGCTTGGCATGTTGTAGGTTCACTCGGTTTCCACTTTCAAGAACAACTAAAACAAGCCGCTCAAAATCTGAACATGCAGATTGTTCAGGTGATTGCACAACCCGTTCATCAAATTATGCTTAACTTTGCACATTATGTATAATTTTATACTTACATTAGACAACATCGAAGATATCGCCGAAGCGATTTTGGAATTATATCCGCAAGAATCTGTTTATCTTTTTTATGGAGAAATGGGCGGAGGAAAAACCACACTGATCAAGGCTTTGTGTGACCAGCTGGACGTGGTCAGCGGTGTCACCAGTCCCACTTTTGCAATTATTAACGAATATTGGACTCAACAACAGGAACCGATATATCACTTCGACTTTTACCGTATTGAAAAAGATCAGGAGGTGATCGACCTGGGAGTTCATGATTACATTGAGAGCGGTCACTACTGTTTTATCGAGTGGCCTGAAAAAGTAGATCACCTATTGAAACCTCCCTATGTTGTAGTCAAAATCAATCAACTATCCCCGGACACCCGCGAGGTGGTCTGTTACTTAGAATCTTAACCTAACTCAAACACATGCACGAAAAACCTAACCAAAATATTGATACTGCTACCCAAGAGTTGACGTTGGACACCTCAACTCGCGAATACTCTATTGGTTTTTTAAAGAACCAAGATTCTGAAGATCCACTATTGATTACTATTGAGCAGCTAGGTACTTTGGTAGAGAGCGGTTTGCATGTCATGGTGGAACGTGGTTTTGGAGAGCCTTATCAGATCAGTGATTTGATGCTTTCTGAGACCGGTGTCGAATTATGCGACAATCCGATCTACATCATCAGCAAATCTCAAGTTTTGATCCAGTACACTCCTTTCACGGATGATCAGGTTCCTTTTATGCGGGAACGTCAGATTCTGTTGAGTTGTGTTGAGAAAGATTCCATCGATCATACCATGGCGCAAATTTTGTACAAGTTAAAGATCAGCGCCATTGCCTTGAATCGGTACAAAGATAGAAATGGGATGCTCTTTCTTCCTTTCATTTTAGATAGCAACTATAGTTTCCAGGATCAAACATACGCTTTAGGAGTGCTGCTCTCCTCTCTGATTCAAATCTTTTCGCACACCAACAACCTCAAAAACAGCGTTCGATGGAATCCGGAGCTGGTCAGTTCCGTCTATCTATTTTACGGCAACATCTGCGACCCCCTCATTGCCGAACATGCGCAAGTACCCTGGAAAGACCTGCTGGACCTTTGCTGGGGATAAACGCGATGAATTTGCTAAATGGCATCTAAAAGGTAGTTTTTTGGGGATTCTGGAATACAATTACGAATTACGAATTACGAGTAAAAAGGAATAGCATATTTTAACTACAAACCACAAATCAAAAACTGAAATCTACTAACATCAACTACAAATTATGAAAAGTGACAATATTATTCAAGAGAAATCCTTTGCATTTGCTATTAGAATCGTAAATTTGTATAAATATTTAACCAATGAGAAAAAGGAGTTTGTTCTTTCAAAACAAATACTTAAAAGTGGAACATCAATTGGTGCAAATATTGAAGAATCAATCGGTGCCCAATCTGATAAAGATTTTTTGAATAAAATTAGCATTTCATACAAAGAAGCTCGGGAATCCATTTTTTGGTTAAAACTACTGCAAGCAACTAATTATTTAAGTGCTGAAGAGACAGAAAGCCTACTCTCAAATGCAGAAGAAATTTGTAAAATCCTTGGGAAAATACAGATCAGTATGAAAAATCGTGTCGCCTCAAATACAAATGATCCAGAATAAAAAAACGTAATTCGTAATTCGTAATTCGTAATTAAAACTTGAATCCTATCCCCAGATTATAAACCGATTGGCAGATGGCGCCGTCGGATATTTCTTTTCTTTCAGGTTTTGAATAGAAAGCATTATAGCCAAAATCCAGCGTGAGGCGCCAAATATCAATACCAAAACCTACTTCATAACCTATTTCCAACGGATTCATCAACTGTTCTACATATTCACAATTCGTGGAGATCCTGTATCCTAACTTGGCACCACCAAAGATTCTAACATTGGAACTCGTGCCATTCAGAATCTTAACTCCCAATCCAAGAGGCAGAACCACATAATGGCTTTGCGCTTCTATATTGGTGTTGATTTCGTCCAGCATGAGGTTATAATCGAAAGATCGGAAAGAGTAAAGTAACTCCGGCTGAAAGTAAAACCGATTACCTACTCTCATAAATAATCCTAATTCGAAGCCCGGTTCAAATGAGGATCTGAAATTTTCATTGAAGTAGATCCGGTTGAAGTGGAGCGATGCTTTTGGGCCCAGTGAGAAACTTTCTGCCCCCCTTTTATTTTTATTTAAAAAAGAAGAAGAAGCTGATAATGAAGAGGTTACACCTATAAAAAGGAGTAATAATAAGGCAATTTTACGAAAAGTTTTAGACATCATAACGCAATTATTTACAGATTTCTCTTATCAATAACGCTAATTATTGTCCTTTTGTTATATCTCAATTTCAAAAACCCAGGCACCTTTCGATTGAATGGCTGAAAAAGGAATTCCGGATGTGTCAATAATGAGCTGATTGTTGACATATTTCCAGGGCAGTTCCATTTCTTTGAGGTCTAAAAATCGAACTTTGGCATTTCCTTTTGGCTTTTCAACAGGCAGAACCAACTGATTATCAGGAAATTCCAAAGTGATGGCGTACAATTTACCGGGTTGGGTTGTGTAAGCAATATAGGGCTTTTCGCAGGTATAAACCCCCAACAATCCGGGTTGCGAACCGGCACTCTCCGGAGTTTGGAAATATTGACCGGGAATCACCTGTTTCTCCTGATTCGGATAACTCCAGTAGAGAGTCGCTCTGGCTTCATGGGTTTTCTCCTCATATTCAATCTTGATATTGTACTGTTTTCCTTTTTCCAAACGAATGGTTCCTTTTAAAGCCTGTGCATCCGCCGCTTCCTGAGCATTACTGTCAGAATTTTCTGCTGATACCCAATTTGAAAAGATCTTCTTCCCGTCGATCCAAAGCGTCATAAATTCATCCGCTTTAGCTTCAAAAATGTACTCTCCGGAAACAGGAGCCAACAGTTTCCCTTCCCATCGAATCTGAAAATGATCGTAGGTCAACGCTTTATCCGGTGCATTTCTCACCCAATTGAAATTGATTTGCGGATCGATTCGAATCAATTCCACACCCTTAGTTTCATAAAAGTGGGTGTAAGGTCTGGATCCATAAATCGCTTCTCCATTGACTTTCAACCAATTACCCAAATCGAGCAAGCGTTCTTGCTGTAACAAAGGAATCTGCCCATCTGCGGCAGGTCCCACATTCAAGGTCATCCCACCACCGGCAGCCACCAGTTTGGCAAAATGCTGGATCAGCTCTTCAGAAGTCAAATAGTTCGACAGCGGCTCATTGCGATTGAGTCCAAAGGAGCGCCCCAAACCGCGACATTCCGCCCAAGGACGGGTTGTATCGGTAATTCCGGAGCTGTATTCCGGCGTTTTGTAACCATAATCGGCACCACTCCCCCATCGGTCGTTAACAATCGCTTCCGGTCCAACGGTGTTGTAATACCACGCAATCAACTCTTTTGCATGCCATTGCTCGGCTGTATTGAGCCATTCTCCGTCTGTAAAAAGCACGGAAGGTTTATATCTCCCGATTAACTCTTTAAACTGGGGAATCATGTAGTTTTCCACGTAGTTTCCGATAGAATCCGGAGAATCCACATACCAGGTGTGAAGCGGATTACGCCACTCCGGTAAAGAGTAATAGAAACCCATTTTCAATCCCTGAGCTCTTACTGACTGAGTCAATTCCTCCACAATATTGCGTTTCGGACCACCCACAACGCTGTTAAAATCAGGCTTTTGAGGGGAATCCCACAAGCAATACCCATCATGATGTTTGGTTACCAGCAACACATATTTGGCTCCGGCATCTTTAAATAGCTGCGCCCACTCATCAGGATCAAAAAGTTCCGCTTTAAACAGTTGGTCAAAATCCTCATATTTAAAATCTTCACCATAAGTTTTTTTCATGAACTCAACTCTACCCGTATCATGCACCATCAATCCTCGATAATACCACTCTCCGTACTGTTCCGGACCGGAGTAGGAAGGCACGGAATAAAGTCCCCAGTGAATAAAAATACCCAATTTGGCATCTCCAAACCATTGAGGATAGCCTCTTTCCTTGATTGATTCCCAATTGGGTTGCACTTGTGAAAAGAGCCAAACCGGGATCAAAATAAAAATAAAGAAAAAACTTCTTTTCATTGTATAAAAATTATATAAAATGTTCAGCCATTCGATTCATTTCTACAGAAACCGAATTTCTATCGTACAAAATACCGTGAAGGGTTTCCACAATAGGAAGCGGGTAATCAACTTGTTTGCACAATCGGTAAATACAATGAGTCGCATAATATCCTTCTGCAATCATTTGCATTTCGATTTGTGCAGTACGAACAGAGAAACCTTGACCAATCATTTTCCCAAAGAGTCTGTTTCTACTGTGAGACGAATAGCAAGTCACCAACAGGTCTCCCAAATAAACAGAAATGGAACTGTATCGATTTGTATTGGGATAAAGATGGTTTACAAACCCATCTGCCTCCTTAACACAATTTGCAATATAGGCAGCCAGGAAGTTATCACCAAATCCTAATCCGGAATAGATTCCTGCACCCAAAGCGTAAATATTTTTCAATGTCACTGACAACTCAATCCCCATCATATCATTGGAAGTAGAAGTCCTTACATATCTGGTTTTAAAGAACTTAGCTACTAACTCTGCCAATTCGGGATTCGCCGAAGCAGCGGTCAGGAAAGTCAAACGCTCCTGCGCAATCTCCTCTGCATGAGAAGGACCACTAATCAGGGACATGTTAGAGAGCGGAACCTCAAAATACTCTCTAAAATAATCAGTTATCAACTGATTGGTTTCCGGAATAATTCCCTTCACTGCAGAAATAATCTTTTTCTTTTTAAAAACAGTTTTAGGGAGTGTTGAAAAGGTTTCATATAAAAAGGCGGAAGGGGTCACAATAACGATATAATCAGACTTCGAAATCACATATTTTAAATTTCTATTCATTTTTACATCACCGTGATTAAAATGTACAGAACTCAAATAGAGCGGATTATTCCCATACTTGGAGATTCCCTCTTCAATTTCCGGCTCTCTCACCCACCAGTTGATATGCTTCAAATTTTCAGATAAAATTTTCGCAATCGCTGTTGCCCAACTTCCACCACCAATAATTCCGACCCGATATCTTAACTTTCCTTTTCTTCTTCTTGGAACACGCTCTATATCAACAAGTTCCTGCTCTTCACCCCCATTTTGATCGTTTTCCTCTATAATATTTTTTTCGTTTAATTCTATTAAATTTTCCTCATTCATCATGCTTAAACCGCTTATTTTTATCCGAGTTGCAAAAATAACACTATTTTAGTTAGAATCTTTAATATCGCGTTAANAAATGTTAAACCGGATAATTTTTATTTTTTTCTTTTTTTTATGATTAAATTAAAAGGGGGGGAAGCAAAGTTCCCCCTCTTTTCAAATCCATAGCTTAATTATTCCTTTCTGGGCTCACAGAAAATCTGGAATTGATCATCCCCAAAACAGTCAATCTGAATCACTTGATCGTGGGAATACTCTCCGGAAAGGATCACCTTAGAGAGTTCATTCAGAATTTTCTTTTGAATCACCCTCTTCAATGGTCTGGCACCATATATCGGATCATAACCCAATTCTCCCAACAGATCCAGAGCATATTTCGAAAAATGTACGCGAATTCCTTGCTCTTCGAGCAATGCATTCAACCCATTGAGTTGCAATTTGATAATCTCCTTGATCTCTTTCTTGGACAATGGCTGGAACATTACGATTTCATCAATCCTGTTGATAAACTCAGGTGGTAATGTCTTCTTCAGCAAGTTAGTTACCTCCGCCTTGCTCTTTTCAAAGATCTCCTCTTTATTTTCCTCAGTATAATTCGAGTAGTGCTCTTGAATAATCGGAGATCCCAGGTTGGAAGTCATAATGATGATCGTATTTTTAAAGTCGGCTGTTCTGCCTTTATTATCAGTTAATCTGCCATCATCCAACACTTGTAACAGAACATTAAAGATATCGGGATGTGCTTTTTCAATTTCATCAAAAAGGATTACGGCATATTTTTTACGACGTATCTTTTCTGTGAGCATGCCACCCTCATCATATCCTACGTATCCCGGAGGTGAACCAATCAGTTTAGAGATGGAGTGTGATTCCTGAAACTCACTCATATCCAGTCTAATCAATGCTTCTTCAGTATTAAACAGATACTCTGCCAACGCTTTAGCCAGCTCTGTCTTTCCTACTCCGGTTGTTCCCATGAAAATAAAGGAACCGATCGGTCTTTTAGGATCCTGAAGTCCTGCCTTATTTCTTCTGATGGCATCCGCAACAGCAGTAATTGCCTCATCTTGTCCAACCACTCTTTTGTGCAGTTCCTCTTCCAGATGCAACAGCTTATTTTTCTCACTCTGCATCATTTTAGTCACAGGAATACCTGTCCAGCGTGATACTACATCCGCAATATCTTCACTATCCACCTCTTCATCAATCAAAGCACCTGAAACTTGCAGTTCCTTTAGTTCTTCTTGCAGGTCTTCAATCTTATTTTCAGCAGTTTTAATCAAACCATATCTCAGTTCCGCCACTCTGCCATAATTTCCTTGTCGTTCCTGCTCGTTAGCTTCCCATTTATATTGTTCGATATCTACTTTCAACTTTTGAATCTGATCTACTATCTCTTTTTCGGATTTCCATTTCATATAGAGACTATTTCTTTCTTCCTGCAATTCGGCAAGAGTTCTGTTGAGTGACTCAGTCTTAACTTCATCATTTTCACTTTTAATCGCCTCTTTTTCAATCTCCAGCTGTCTGATTTTTCTTTCCAGTTCATCCAACTCTTCAGGCATGGAATTGATCTCCAGTTTTAACTTAGAAGCTGCTTCATCGATCAAGTCGATTGCTTTATCGGGCAAGAAGCGGTCGGTAATATACCTTTGCGAAAGCTCAACAGCCGCAATGATGGCTTCATCCAAAATTTTCACCTGATGGTGATTTTCGTAACGTTCTTTCAACCCTCTCAGAATGGAGATCGCCGAATATTTATCCGGTTCTTCAATCCTAACCGGTTGAAATCTCCTCTCCAATGCCTTATCTTTCTCAAAATATTTCTGATACTCATTCAATGTTGTTGCTCCTATTGATCTCAATTCACCTCTTGCCAAAGCAGGTTTTAAGATATTCGCAGCATCCATAGCACCCTCACCGGTAGCTCCTGCTCCGACCAAAGTGTGGATCTCATCGATAAAGAGGATAATCTCCCCATCCGATTCTATCACTTCATTGATCACATTCTTAAGTCGTTCTTCAAACTCTCCTTTGTACTTCGCACCGGCAATCAGCGCTCCCATATCCAGTGAGTAAAGTTTTTTAGTTTTCAAATTCTCCGGAATGTCACCTGTTGCCAAACGGTGTGCTATTCCTTCCGCGATAGCAGTTTTACCCACCCCCGCCTCTCCAATTAAGATCGGGTTATTTTTTGTTCTTCTCGATAAAATTTGAAGTACCCTACGGATCTCTTCATCCCGTCCAATTACAGGATCCAGCTTACCCTGACGGGCAGCCTCATTGAGATTGGTTGCGTACTTATTCAATGCATTATAGCTATCCTCTGCACTCTCTGAAGTCGCCTTACTCCCTTTTCTCATCTCTTCAATCACAGATTTGATATTTTTCTCTGTAATCCCGGCATCTTTTAAGATTTTAGAGGCTTCATCATTAGCCATAAAAACTCCATAAAAAAGGTGCTCCAAAGAGACAAACTCATCTCCTAACTCATGACTGAAAGCTATAGCTCTCTGTAATGCAGTATGAAAAGAATTAGATAAAAAGAGATCATCCCCGGTTCCTTTTGGAATTGTTTGCAACTGTTTTTCAACCACTTGCAAAATCATTTTGGGATCTGCATCCATCTTTTTAATCAAATAGGGGATCACATTGTGATCTATACCAATCAGCGCTTTCAAGATATGCAAATTGTCAATCCGTTGATGTTTTTCGTTCAACGCATTCATTTGAGCCAATGCAATCACTTCTTGTGTTTTAAGCGTTAAATTATTAAAATTCATATTCCTTCTTTCTTTGTTAAATATTATACACCTATACTGATGCAAAGAGCTTGCCATCTCAAAGAAATGACAAATTGTCTGTCATTTAAGAAATAAGGAATTTATGCGACTGGGGATGCTTTACGGGCTTCGTTTTTCATCTGAACTAAAGTGATCCCCAATAACACAACAAGGATTCCCAACACTTTATTCCAGGTAATTTGCTCACTTAACCAAGCAAATGAGAGAACGGCAGTAACTGCAGGAATAAGATTAGAAAAAATACTGGTTCTGGCCGTTCCAATAAGTCGCAATGCATAAAGATAGAACATAAAAGCAAAAGAAGAACAGAAAACAGCCAAAAGAAGTAACGGGATCAGATTAGAGGGTACAAAAAGATTTTGAAATTGAGCCGATAATGCCTGAGAAGAGTTGGTTAGGAATAGCAATGGTGTAAATATAATCAAGGCGATCAAATTTTGCCAGGTAATAACCAATAGAGGCGGATATTCAGAAGGAATTTTCTGCAATACATAATTGTAGCCAACAGCACTTAATACAGCACCAAAAGCAAAGAGAATCCCTAAAAGATTCATATTGGCACTCATCAAAGAGGGAAAAAGCATAATCAAAATCCCCATAACCGATATTGCAGCGCCAATAAAATTGATTCGAGTCAGTTTTTCTTTCAAAAAATAGTAAGCGACTACAGCTATGAAAAGAGGAATAGTTGAAATAATTACAGAGACCACGGAAGGATCAGACCATTTCAAGCTGTACGTTTCAAAAATAAAATAGATAACAGGTTCAAACAAAGAGAGTACAACAAAGAGACCCCAAACAGATTTAGGTATAAAAAACTTTTTCTTGTATACAAAAAGCCCCATTATCACAAAGATAACAGAGGAGAGAAACAATCTAAAGAAAATAACCGAAATGGGTGGAAAGGAATCCAGTAAGTATTTAGTCAACACAAAAGAAGATCCCCAAAATAGCATTGACATAAAAATCGCCAAATAGGGAAGCAGCTTTCGCATATTAAATCAAGTCAAAATGGGAAGGGAACGAACCTATCTTATTAGAATAAGAAATCAAAACCATCAATTCTTAATTCTGAGGAACTTCTTCAGTTTGCTCAGTATCTTGAATAGGAGGTCTCAAACTTTTTGCTTCGTTTCTTACAATAATTGCTATGGTCATACATAAAACCATAATCACTGCAGCAATAGTCCAGGTTGCTTTTTCTAAGAAGTCTGTTGTTCTTTTAACTCCCAATACTTGGTTTTGTCCTGCAAAATTGGAAGCCAAACCACCACCTTTAGAGTTTTGAATAAGAATAATGAAGCCTAATAAGAGGCTGGCTAAAATAATAATAATAACAAGTAGAGTTATCATAATAATAGGTCAGTTTTTATTAATTAATTGTCTTTATTTTTAATCTTTTTTATTTGGTCTGCAAAATAACTACTTTTTTCTGGAAAAAGCAAGCCCAATTTTTTAAACATTTTTACAGCCTTTCCAGTATACCCTTGTTCAGCGTAAATAATTGCTAATGTTTCACTTATGGGTTCAAATCTCTCATCATTCGGATTGGTTTCAAAATTTATGCTGGCATCATGACGTTCAGGTAAAAAGATCATTTTCGGAGGATTTTGCGTAAATTGTGTAATCAGTGAATCGATTTCCTGATGCTCTTCCGATCGGGTTTGTTGGATGGGAGGTGTCGGTTTAATCTTCTGCACATTTTGCAAAATTTCATCCTGGAATTTGGGTAACTCTACCTGCATTCTGAGTAGTGTAGCCCGATGAGGCAAAGTGAGAAGTAATTTTGATTTCTTTTTTTCAAAATCTTTTAACTTATAATCCTGTAATATCCTCAAATAAAACAAATTTACAACTGAAGATGCCGGAAAACGGTAATGTAAATCCTCCATTTTTTTTACAATCTCACTACGATCCCCGTAAATACCGGGAAAATAGTTTAAAAAATTAAAATGGATCAATTTACTCATACTTTTACCAGTTTACAAAAGCTTTATTAAAGATCTCTTCACTAATCGCCTCATTGATTTGGGAAACCAATCCTCCTTCAATAGATGTAAAGTTCAAAGAACTCAAATAATCTGCATAGCGTGAAATAGTTTGTTCAAAGTTTTGCGTTTCATCAAATCTATTGGTAAAGCGAACCCGTACTCCAATAGTCAGACGATTCATGGCAGCCATATCATTACCTTGTATGGCGACCGGTGTAATGGAATAGGTAACAATTTCTCCTGTCAGCGTATAATCTGCATTTTGTTCATTCACCACCATCAGAGGTGTCTGATTTCGGATACGATCTTTGACTGCATCGGTAAACTCTTGCGACAAGGTAGGATTGACCAGGGGCGCATTATTGACAAAAACCCCGACATAAGCTGTTTTGGCTTCGGGATGTACGCTACCACCTGTCAATGAGACACTCATTCGCATCCCACAAGAAAGAATCAAAGAGGCTATCAGAGTTCCCAGTAAGAAAAAGAAAAGCATTTTTCTGCTATGATATCCCATAATCTTTAATTTTTCTGTACAATGTACGTTCCGAAATACCCAATTCTTCCGCTGCCAGTTTCCGTTTGTTCCCATGTTTTTCCAATGCCCTTTTAATCAACTCTTTTTCGGCATCCTGAATAGAAAGTGGAGCATCATCATCCAATAGCGAATTTTCTGTAGCCACATCCTCCACCACATGTTCCACATCATGAGTAACTTCCGGAAGAGTATAACTGGAAGAATGATTCTCAACGGCATAATCGGAAAACTCAATAGGTTGCTGTTGTGACACTGCCGAATAAGCTCCCGTACTCATCTCCGACACAATCTGCTTCAACTCCGACACCTCTTTTTTAAGATCCGTTAAAAACTTATAGATAATTTCCCGTTCAAACACACCCGGAACGGCAGGATCATTTTCGTTATGGATCAAGACAGGAACATTGGAAACCTGAGGTGCTACCAAATATTTCTGTAACACCTCACGTTCAATTAACCGATTGCTCTCAATGATGGAGATCTGTTCAGTGACATTCCTCAATTGTCTGATATTCCCGGGCCATCTGTAAGATTTCAGCAAATCAATCGCATCATCTGTCAGCTGAAGCGCCGGAACTCTATACTTCAAAGCAAAGTCTGAAGCAAATTTGACAAAAAGAAGATAGATATCATCCTTACGCTCCCTCAAAGGAGGTACATGAATAGGGATAGTATTCAATCTGTAGTACAGATCCTCCCGAAACTTACCTTTTGCAATTCGGTCAGCAATATTCACATTGGTTGCAGCAACCACTCTCACTTTTGTTTTAAGCACTGCTGATGAGCCCACTCTCATATACTCTCCATTTTCGAGTACACGGAGTAATCTTACTTGAGTTGCCAATGGAAGATCAGCTACCTCATCTAGGAAGATCGTTCCTCCATTAGCGACCTCAAAATAACCTTTTCTCATCTCAGAAGCACCTGTAAAAGAGCCTTTTTCATGCCCAAACAGCTCAGAATCTATAGTTCCTTCCGGAATGGCTCCACAGTTTACTGCGATATATTGCCCATGCTTATTCAGACTATTCTCATGAATAATTTTGGGAAAACTCTCCTTCCCTACTCCACTCTCACCAGTAATCAACACCGACAAATCGGTGGGAGCCACCTGAATAGCTGTATTGATCGCATTATCCAGTACAGGATCAAATCCAATGATTCCAAAACGTTGTTTTACAGCCTGAACAGCAGAATTCATAATCTGAGAATATTCTTTTTTTTATAGTTTAACGATTAATTCCAAGCATTTAATGGTCTGTGAGACATAAACTCTTTTACTTTCTTACCCACGCTTTGAATTACCTCTTCATTGTCAATATTGCTGATCACCTCATCAATAAAGTCAACGATAGTTTCCATCTCATGCTCTTTCAATCCTCTGGAAGTGATAGCAGGTGTTCCCACTCTGATTCCTGATGTACTGAAAGGAGTTCTGCTGTCAAAAGGAACCATATTTTTATTGATGGTAATATGTGCCTGATCCAAAACGTTTTCAACTTTTCTTCCTGTAATTTCAGGGAATTTAGTTCTTAAGTCAATCAACATCAAGTGATTATCAGTTCCACCGCTGATCACTTTATATCCCTTGTCCACAAATGCTTTGCACATTGCATCAGCATTTTTTCTTACCTGGTGAAGATACTCTAAGTACTCATCAGAAAGGGCTTCTTTGAATGCAACCGCTTTAGCAGCAATAACATGCTCTAGTGGTCCACCTTGTACTCCTGGGAAAACAGCGCTGTCCAACAATTGAGACATCATTCTTATTTCTCCCTTGTTGTTTGTCAATCCCCAAGGATTTTCAAAATCTTTACCCATCATAATCAATCCACCTCTTGGTCCACGGAGTGTTTTGTGAGTAGTAGTGGTTACGATATGACAATAAGGAATTGGGTTATTCAACAATCCTCTTGCGATCAATCCTGCAGGGTGAGCGATATCTCCCATCAAAAGAGCACCAACTTTATCAGCGATCTCTCTCATTCTCTTCCAATCCCAATCTCTGGAGTATGCAGAAGCACCACCAATAATCAATTTTGGTTTTTCGCGAAGAGCAACCTCTTCCATAATATCATAATTGATCAAACCGGTATCCTCATCAACAGTATATGCAACCTGACGATATAGGATTCCTGAAGAGTTCACAGGAGAACCGTGTGATAAGTGTCCACCGTGTGATAGATCCAATCCCATGAATACATCACCGGGTTTCAAACAAGTAAGCAACACAGCCATATTAGCTTGTGCGCCTGAGTGAGGCTGTACGTTAGCCCATTCAGCACCAAACAATTCCTTAGCGCGATCAATCGCCAATTGTTCTGTTTGATCCACAATCTGACAACCGCCGTAATATCTTCTATTCGGATATCCTTCAGCATATTTATTGGTTAAAATTGAACCTTGTGCTTCCATTACCTGGTCAGTCACAAAGTTTTCAGATGCGATTAACTCGATTCCATTGGTTTGACGTGCACGTTCCTGCTCAATCAAATCAAAAATAATTTCGTCTCTTTTCATTGTCATTTTTTCTGTTTAAAATTAAGTAAAATGTTTATTCGTATAACTGTTTTTTTCTTCCAAATTGATATGCAATATAGCCTCCGAAGTAAAGCACTGTCGGATCATTATAAGCCATCTGTTGCAGAGGTGGAAAGAGAGAATCCAAATGGAGTCCAACAGCAAAAGCTCTGATTCTTTCTTGCCTTTGACTAAAGTCAAAAACCAGCCCCACCTTCCCAAAGACACCGGGTCTGAATGCCAGATTGTGAAAACGCTCATAAAAAGGAGCTCCTCCAATAATGTTGGACAGATCATGTTTCTCAGGATCATATCTTTCAATAACCCGAATGATATTAGAACCTCCCGGAGCATAATAGGCAACTTCCAAATAAGTGGGTAGTCCGATACCTAAAGTAAAACCGGTTGATACATTGAAATCGATACTAACTCCCCCCCAATATGGTTTTTTAAAAAGTGTCTTCTGATAAGTGTATCCTGTTCTCAATAAAAAAAGATCATACAACTTACCATAACTGTAAGACCTTGCCCCTTCGAAGGAAAAATTGCTACCCCTAACTGCTTTTATATGATTCGAATAGAGAAAAGAGAGATCTAAAACGTGTTTATCCGCAAATTGGGTATGCCATCCACGTTGATATCCAACCCCCATCCCATCCGTATTCAAATAAAAAGCAAAAGTATGATCGGAAACATAAATATCCTCAATCTCAACCTCCCCAACATCTTGAGAATAAAGGGGTAATGTGAGACTAATCGACATCAGTAGCAAAAAGAGTTTGTTCCGAACCAGCATAGTTTTGCTAAAATACAAAAGAAAAGTGAATTAGAGTTTATTATCCTCTACCTTTTCTACTTCATGGTATGTATAGTGACCGTATGCAGCACATTTTTGACGGGTTGCGCATGCAGAAATCAGTAAAGCTACCACTAAAAAAGCTCCAATTATTACAATATTTCTTTTCATTTTCGTTTTTATATTTAATTTTGCAAAGATAAATAAATTTAATGTTCATTTTGATTCCATTTTCAAAACTCGTTAAAAACAAAGTTAAAACCCTAACTATCAGTATATTAACATTGTTTTTTGCATTGTTTTTCAATGTAGGAGGATCGCTTTTTTGCCAAAATGACACATTAAAATTCGCCATTTTTGAGAGTTCTGTCGTAAAATCTTATCCCATATATGTTAAAACTGATTCGGCTTCTATTTTATTGTGGAATATGATATTAAAAAAAAGGGGGGAGGACAATCATATCACCTGGGAAAAGTATCAGCTCCTCATACCTAAAGTAATCCTCCATTATGAGAACGAAGGGTATCCTTTTGCCTCCGCGGAGATTGTCAATATGGAACTGTTCGGAGATACAGTGTGGCTTACCTCCCGGATCACAAAGGGAGAATATATTCTGTTTGACTCCATCATCAATAAAGGGAACCTTAAGCTGAATCACCACTATTTGGAAGCCTACTTCAGATATCGAAAGGGGAAAAAGTACCAGGAAAAGATAGTTCAAAAAATTCCAAAACTGATTCGGGAGATTCCTTTTGCTGAAGAAAAAGCTCCTTTTGGGGTGGAGTTTCAATCTGACAAAGCTTTCCTCTACCTTTTCCTGGATGAACGAAAAATGAGTCAGGCAGACGGAATTATCGGATTTGCACCTATCAATGATAAAACCGGAAAGATTGGATTTAGCGGAGAACTCAAACTGCGATTGGTAAACCGATTTCGAGTGGGTGAAGATCTTTATCTGGAGTGGAGAGCTCCTGAACCCCGCTCACAGTTTTTGAATGTTCAAACTATTTTCCCATACATCTACACCACTCCATTGGGAATTGAAACTCTGTTTCAACTGGATAAGCAAGACACCAACTATCTAAAACTCAATCTGGGAGGAAGTATTCGCTATACCTTCAATAATAACAACCACATAAAAACCTCTATTTTGTGGGAAGAATCGAGTAGTATCGGAGCATCTGCCTTACAAGCAGAAGGTTTGATGAGCCCTTATCCTGAATATTCAAAAGTTATGTATGGAGCTTCTTTACTACTCCGGGATATTGACTACATTTTCAATCCCAGTAAAGGCTATCGTCTGGATGTAGAAGGATCTGTCGGCAGACTGAAAGAACAAAGCAGCAATGCAAAAGCAATACGGTATCATATTGCCGGTAGTGGTGAGGTTTACCTCCCCCTTTGGAAAAAATGGATACAAGTTATAGGATACAAAACAGGATTTATTCTGGGAGAACAGATTTACCGAAATGAACTTTTCAGATTGGGGGGATTTCGAACATTACAAGGTTTTGATGAGCAATCGATTTGGGCAAGTGGTTATCTGTTTGGAAATTTTGAGTGGAGATATCTTTACGAAAGAGGATCCTATATCAACCTTTTCTTCAATGGAGGCTGGTATGAGAGAAAAATAGAAGGAAAATACAATCGCGATTTTCCCTTTGGATTTGGTGCCGGAATTGCATTCAACACCAAGGCAGGACTGTTTCAATTCAGTTATGCGTTAGGCAAACAAAAAGGAAATCCCATCTCATTTAAAACCGGAAAAATACATTTTGGTATAACTGTGATGTTTTAAAACGAAAAAAAGTATATATTCGCAGGTTTGAAAATCAACTAATAATCATTATACCATGAAAAGACGAATCTTGCTAATTATCACGGTGTTAGCTTTTATTTTACCCAACTCGCTCCGTGCACAAGATCTTCCTGTAAATTGGAATTTTAATGTAAAAAAAGTAAATGACTCTATTGCCGAGCTCCAGTTTAATGCCAAAATTAAGGAAAAATGGCATCTTTTTGCGCTGGTGCATAAGGGAATGGAAATGCCGTTAGTAATTGAATTTAAACCTTCTCCTCAGTATCAATTGATTGGAAAAATAAGCGAACCCAGACCGATTGTTTCTTACGATCCCGTGTTCAATGACACTTCCAAGTACCACGAAAAAACTGCACTATTCAAACAAAGGATAAAGGTTAAAACCAACACTCCATTTGAGTTGAAAGGAGAACTCTCGGGACAAGCTTGTATTGACGGCAAATGTGTAGCTATTGATCGTGATTTTAGCTTTCAAGTCAAGGGTTTTGAGAATCTTGTAGTTTCAGCTACCGTTGAGGATCCTGTTGCAGATAGTACACTTGCAAATCAAAATACTCAAGATCAAGTAGATACCACCAGTGCTGAAACCTTTACTCCGGTTGAACGTGAAAAAGAGGAGGAAGAATCATTATGGCTTTTCTTTTTAGTAGCTATTGCAGGAGGTTTTGCAGGCTTATTGATGCCTTGCGTATTCCCGATGATTCCTATGACTGTCTCCTACTTCCTCAAAATGGAGAAAAATTCCAAATTTTATGCTTTGGTATTCGGTGCCTCTATTGTGGTAATCTTTATCATTGTTGGAATTGGACTCTCCTTAATTTTCGGTCCGGACTTTGCGAATATCATCAGTACACACTGGATTCCTAACTTATTATTTGCATTGATTTTCATCATCTTTGCGATCTCTCTGTTTGGCTATTTTGAAATCGCTTTACCCAGCAGCTGGATTAACAAATCATCTAAAATGGAGAGCAGAGGCGGTATCATAGGTGTATTTTTTATGGCTTTAACCTTGGTGTTGGTTTCATTCTCCTGTACACTGCCCATTGCCGGTGCAGTTGCATTGAGTTCTGCCGGTGGTTCCTTTATTAAACCGATCATCGGAATGTTGGGATTTTCACTCGGTATTGCCGTACCTTTCACCCTGTTTGCCTTCTTCCCCGGCTTGTTAAAGTCAGCACCTAAATCAGGTGGTTGGATGAACACACTTAAAGTGGTATTGGCATTCATCGAGTTGGCATTTGCTTTGAAATTTATTAATGTACCGGATCAAACCTACCACTGGGGTATTTTAGACCGTGAAGTGTACTTGGCTGCATGGATTGTTATCTTCAGCTTAATGGGCTTCTATTTGTTGGGTAAAATTAAATTCCCTCATGATGATGATATGCCGGTTCAAAGAAGCTGGTTCCGCTTTTTCTCTGCCATTGCCACATTTACATTTGTAGTTTATCTCATTCCGGGTATGTGGGGTGCACCTCTTAAAGCAATCTCAGGCTGGTTACCTCCTATCACCACACAAGATTTTGATGTAAACAAAATTGTAAGGGAAGAGGTTGAAATGTTGAGCTTTACATCTATCGGTGATGGAGAAGAACAACAAATGACTGAAACTCCTAAATATGGCGATAAACTCAAACTGCCTTTTGGTATCAAGGGTTATTTTGACTACCAACAAGCCATACGCGTATCCAAAATTGAAGGGCGTCCGCTCTTTGTAGATTTCACCGGACATGGTTGTGTCAATTGCCGTAACGTCGAAAATGCAGTCTGGAAAGATCCACGGGTAAAGAAAATGTTTGCAGAACAATTTGTAGTAGCTGCTCTTTACGTAGATGACAAAGTGATTGAACTCAATCCGGAAGATTATATCAAAGATGCTGAAGGTAATGAAATCGTAAAACTGGGAAGAAAAAATATGTATATTCAAAATACCATTTATAAAGAAGCTTCCCAGCCCTGTTACTTAGTTTTAGATCACGATGGTTCCGTATTGGTAGGACCACTGGAGTATGAGTTAGATCCTGATAAATACTTAGAATTCTTAGAGACCGGGATTGCAGCTTATAACAAAAAACATAGTCTAAAATAAAAATGTCAGATTTTTTCAACATCTCAGGATTTGCACCTCACCAGTACGCATGGTTGGCTACTGGTGGGGTTTTCCTCTTTTTTTCGGTTTGGTTTCACCTGCATGAGAAGAAAGGTTTAGCTTTACTTTTCCTTACTTTGACTGCTTTTTCCATCTACACTTTTGCAGCTTTACTGGATCCTTTCCTCAATCTATGGGATGAACGTTTTCATGCTGTAGTTGCTAAAAACTGTATTTCTGATCCTTTGGAACCCAAGTTTTACAATCATCCATTAGTTTTAGAAACAGACTACTTAAATTGGACTTGTGCACATGTCTGGTTACACAAACAGCCCCTCTTTCTGTGGCAAATGGCACTCTCCATGAAGCTATTCGGAGCTAATGAATTTGCTCTCCGCTTACCCAGTGTGTTGATGGCGACCCTCTCTGTTCCCATTGGCTATCAGATAGGAAAACGGATCATAAACAGTAAAATAGGGTATTATACAGCTCTTGCTATCACTTTCTCATGGTTTCTAATCGACTTAGTTAGTGGAGCCAGTGGAATTGATCACAATGACGTAGCTTTCTTTTTTTACGTAACTGCATCTTTATGGAGTTTTGTAGAGTATATCTATTCGGATAGAAAAAGAGGATGGGTTATTTTAATCGGACTCTTTTCCGGCTGCGCCATTATGACCAAATGGCTTGCCGGACTGCTGGTTTATTTTACCTGGGGAGTTTATCTATTGAGTACCTATGGATGGAGACTCAGAAAATGGAATTTGAGTCATTACCTATCGGCGTTAGTAATCACCACATTAATATTTTTGCCTTGGCAAATCTTTATCTTTTCAGCTTATCCGGATGCGGCACTTCACGAATTTGAGTACAGTAACAAACACCTCTATGAGCAAATTGAGTTTCAACGAACTGATTTTTTCTTTCATATCTCAAGAATTCCATTCTTATATCTCGGACACAAAATGAGTTATACTGATGGGTTCATCGGTTTAAGAATTGTAACACTCCTTTTCAATGCTCTTATTTTAGTGGCTGGTCTTGTACGGATGGGATTTCTAATCAAAAAACGAAACATCAACATCACACTATACAGCACACTTATTTTTGTGTACCTCTTTTTCTCTATAGC